>ERZ778018.33-NODE-33-length-302056-cov-17.442916_pt1 | contig 302056 bp, 281 predicted proteins | sample MGYA00375748_ERZ778018 | MGnify/ENA primary metagenome ERZ778018 (study PRJEB29350, sample SAMN05509839) | bioreactor metagenome | biome: bioreactor; material: wastewater | place: South Africa: University of Cape Town | collected 2014-04-22 ...
CACAAAGGGATACAGCCATTTTTAACCCGATTTTAGTCGGACAACAATGATTTTAAAATAGTTATTGAAAAATAAAAACTAACACTTATCTTTGCGCATCGAATTTGAGTTTGTACAGTTCCGGTAATGAAATGATTCAATCTGCTACGCATCTTCTGCTAATAGTTCAGTCGTCTTTACTTCCCTGTTTTCTCAGATTTACATTTGTAAAATTTAATCACTTAGTATGAACATTTATGTTTCCAATTTAAGTTTCAACGTCGTAGACGAGGACTTAAAAGCTTTTTTTGAAGAATACGGAGAAGTATCTTCTGCCAGAGTTATTACCGACAAATTTACCGGCCGCAGCCGTGGATTTGGCTTTGTTGAAATGCCTATTGACGAAGAAGCTAAAAAAGCGATCAGCGAATTAGACAAAGGCGTTGTTGAAGGCAGGCCAATCACTGTTACAGAAGCCAAGCCGCGTGAAGAACGCAGCAATGATGGCGGTAACAGGCGTTCATTTGCAGGCAGCAACCGTGGTGGCGGTCGCTACTAAGATGTTATCTTCCCCGGCTGTTTAACCACGCCAGGAAAATGTCTTTTAAAGGGAGAACAAATCGTTGTACAACAATATGTTCTCCCTTTATTTTTTATAACCGGGGAATGGTATATCCGTTATGATAAGCCTTTGACAGGTATTCTTTGTTTACAGCATCATCTGTAAATTTTCCCGCGGCTTTATCCCAGGCCAAACGTTTTCCGCTACGAAATGCGATATTGCCCATCTGCGCTACTATAGCCACATCGGCGCCTACCTGTATCGGGGCAGTTAACGCTCCTATTTTCCCGGAACGAATTACTGACATGAAATTCTGCATATGTTTGTCGAGCCCGTTTTCGGAAGGATTACTATGCGGCTTACTTACCTTATTTTTCGAATTTTTTTCTTCCATTACTTCCCATCCTCCCCGGTCTAATACAAGGGTACCATTATTGCCTACAAAGGCAATGCCATGGTCGCGGCCGTACTGTCCGTTATCAATACCCATAGCATGGTCCCAAACCATATTAAAATTTTCAAACTCGTATAATGTGGTAAGCGTATCAGGGGTCTCTTCGGCCAATTCGGGATAAGCAAACCGGCCCCCCAAAGCCATAACCGTTTTAGGCACATCGGCCTTCATACCAAAGAGCGCATAATCTATAAGATGTACACCCCAGTCTGTCATCAATCCTCCTGCATAGTCCCAAAACCAGCGAAAATTAAAATGAAAACGGCTTGCATTGAACGGTTTTTTAGGCGCAGGCCCCAGCCATCCGGCATAATCCACTCCCGCCGGCGGAGCAGTATTGGGACGAACAATATCGGGCTTCATCCATCCCTGGTAGCACCAAACTTTAGCCGTACGAATATTGCCCAACTGCCCGGAATGTACAAATTCAATAGCATCCCGGAAATGCTGCTGGCTTCTTTGCCACTGACCTACCTGAACAACGCTGTTGTATTTCTTTTGTGCGGCCACCATCACATTGCACTCTGTAACAGAATTGCCGATAGGTTTTTCAACATATACATGTTTGCCCGCCTGGCAAGCTTCTACCATTTGTAAACAATGCCAGTGATCGGGTGTACCTATAATTACCGCATCAATATCCTTGTTTTCCAAAAGTTTGCGGTAATCTCCGTAGGTTTTTACTTTGGCTGCATCTACATTCAGTGCAGCCAGCTCTTTTAAGCGTTTCTCCAGCACATTTTTATCTACATCACACAATGCCACGAGGTTTACACCCGGCACTTTTAAAGCGGCTTTCAGGTCCGACCAGCCCATTCCGTTGATGCCTATTGCGCCAATATTGATCTGGTCGGCGGCCATTACTCCCTTTTTATGAAATGCAAATACGTTGGGAGAGAGTGCAGATAATATAAGCCCGCCGGCTGCTATGCGTGACCCGTTGGTCAAAAATTTTCTTCTGCTGGACATATATCTGTTGTTTTATAAAAAATTGATTAAATGAAGAATCAGCCAACCAGGTTTTTACTGATGTATTTAAAGCTTTTTTCGATGCTTTCCAAGGGCGGGCCGGGGCATACATCCTGCTCTACGAAATAATGTTTCATCCCGGAGGCTTTAGCATGTGCAAATATTCTCTTAAAGTCTATAACGCCATTACCCACTTCCGTAAAAAATCTTTTATCAGTGTTATCCATATCTTTTACGTGCCAGAGCGGGAAGCGCCCGGGATGCTGCCTGAACATTTCTACCGGATCTTTTCCTGCAAAACCGGCCCAATACAAATCCAGCTCAAATTTTACCAGTTTCGGATCAGTTTCTTTTAGCAATATATCAAAGCCGTGCTCACCATTCATATCCACGAATTCAAAATCATGATTATGATAACCAAATTGTAAACCCGCTTTTTTACAGGCTTCTGCCGCTACGTTAAACTGAGCGGCAATTTTTTTATAATCGTCTATGGATTTTCGCTCCGTATCTAATAAATAAGCCACCACCATGTATTTCTGTCCCGCAACTACAGCATCGTCAATTGCTTTTTGCCAGTTCCCGCCCAGGCTTGCCAGCATATAATGACTGCTGGGGTGCGCAAGTCTGTTTGCTTTCAATAAAGCGGCAAATTCCTTTGGTGCCATTCCAAAATATTTTCCGGAATTATAGCCAAAAGATTCAACTTCTTTGTAGCCTATCGCCGCCACTTTTTCAATGACGGCTTTTGGATCTTTTGATATATCCCCGCGGAGCGTATAGAGTTGCACTCCTATTTGCTTATTTACTTTAAGAAGAAAGGAAGGGGTTGCAAAAGCGGCAATTGAGAATAAGCCGGCTTGTTTGATAAATGTTCTTCGGGTGGTCATGGCAAGTGTGGTTTTAAGGAAATGAAATTAAGGAAAAAAATCAGACCCATCTCCGCTTAAAAACATTTCGGCTACGAAAGTGCAACATTGATCAGGTATGGGTACAATCACTTTCGTGGCAATGACCTGCTCTGCGGCACAACCGGTAATTAATGTAGTGCGCGGCAACAATCAAAATAACGGCAGGAACCAGGAACCATATATGATAGTTGTGAAACAACTCTTTTAGCAGGAGAAAGGAAATCCCGGCGCTAAAAAAAACTACGGGCAGCGTTTTATGATGATGTTTTTTATACCCGTGGTATAAAGCATACATACCAACAACAAAGGCTAACCCTATCATACCATATTCGAAGAAATAATTGTGGATAATATCAATCCCCAAAACCGGTAAACTGGTAAGCATTAAAGGTAATATAGCACAATGAATGGCACAGGCCAGTGAAGCAGTAATACCAAGGGCATCGTAATTGATCCTGAACATACTTATAGTTAAAATGGCTGCAAATGTATAAAAATTATGCAACTTTGTTGCATTTAAAAATTAGAATAAAATTCCAACCCTATGGAGGCATTTTATTATAAGGCGGGAACATACCACTTACAGTTGTAACTTTGCACAGCATTAAATTGTTATTGTATGAAGCGGAAAACGTGGCTGTATCTGATCTTTTTTGTTTTACTTTTTGGTGGATTTTATGCTTTTTTATACGCTACTATAGATTCTTCAAAGTCGCGTTTGCCTGTTTTGAATATAGTTAAACCTTTTTCGTTCGAGCGGCAGGATGGACAACATATAACCGGAAAAGATGTGTCCGGCAAAGTATATGCTGCAGAATTCTTTTTTACAACCTGTGAGGGTATTTGTCCTAAAATGAACAGGAATATGAAAAAGGTATTCGATCAGTTTAAAAATGAAAAAGATTTCCTGATCCTTTCGCATACGGTTGATCCGGAAACGGATAGTGTGGCACGGTTAAAAGTTTATGCCGATTCATTGGGAGCCGATATTAAAAGCTGGTGGTTTTTAACCGGAAGCAAAGACAGTTTATACAGAACTGCCAGAGAAAGCTATATTTTAGATGACCCGAAGAATAATGCAACCAATATTGATGAACAATTTATACATACACAATTTTTTGCATTAGTTGATAAAATCGGACAGGTAAGAGGAATTTATGATGGACTAAAAAAAGACGAAATTGAAAAGCTGATCACTGACATTAAGGATTTACTAAACGAGAATCCACAGTAGCCAGGTTCGGCATGCCCGTGTAATATCATTTAAATGCTATTTTTCTAAACAAAAAGATATGGAACCGCATATAGCACATTTATTAAAGAAAAACCAGTTAAGTATAACAGACAGCAGAAGAAAAATACTGGAACTCTTTTTACAAAGCGACAGCGCATTGGCACATCACGATATAGAATCAAAAACGGAAGAAAAATATGACAGGGTAACGGTATACCGCACCCTGCAGACATTTATGGAAAAAGGTATTATCCATACCATTCCTACTCCTGATAATTCTATTAAATACGCTTTATGTAAAGACAATTGTGAACAGGGTCACCACCATGATGATCATGTACATTTTATCTGCACCAGTTGCGGCACAACTTGCTGCCTCGAAGATGTGCATGTGCCGGAAATTAAATTACCACGCGGATACAAAACCCGTCAGACAGAAGTTGTTGTAAGTGGTTTATGCAAAGCATGCAGTTGAAAAATTGAAATGGACATATGCAAAACCCTAATTTAAATACTGATAAAGCGGCACTGACTCCGATTGAAAAAGAATTTGAAAATAATATACGCCCTAATGAAATTGCAGACTTTAGCGGACAGGATAAGGTTATTGAAAATATCAAAATTTTTATCAAAGCAGCAAGGATCAGAGGTGAAGCCCTAGATCATATTCTTTTTCACGGACCACCAGGCCTGGGTAAAACTACCTTAAGCCGCATCGTGGCCAATGAACTGGGGGTACATATTAAAGAAACTTCCGGCCCTGTAATTGAAAAACCCGCCGACCTTGCCGGTTTGCTTACTAACCTTCAACCCAACGATGTATTGTTTATAGATGAAATACACCGCCTCAGCACTGTAGTGGAAGAATATCTTTATTCTGCCATGGAAGATTATCGCATTGACATAATGATAGATACCGGACCCAATGCCCGTAGTATACAAATCAACCTCAATCCTTTTACATTAATTGGCGCTACAACACGAAGCGGGCTGCTAACTGCACCTCTTCTTTCGCGTTTTGCAATTAAATCCAGGCTTGAATATTACGATGCAGAAATACTAAAAAAAATAATTGCGCGGTCGGCCGGAATATTACAGATTGGTATATCCGATGAAGCAGCAAAAGAAATTGCAGGACGGAGCAGGGGAACGCCGCGAATTGCCAATGGCCTGTTGAGGCGGGTTAGGGATTTTGCGCAGGTATTAAATGATGGTGTTATAGATGAAGGCATAACACAGCATGCATTGAAAGCCTTAAATGTGGATACGTATGGGCTTGATGAAATGGACAACCGGATTCTTTCCACCATCATTGAAAAGTTTAAGGGTGGCCCGGTGGGTATTACTACCATCGCCACGGCTGTTGGTGAAGAGCAGGGTACATTAGAAGAAGTATATGAACCTTTTTTAATTCAACAGGGGTTTATTATGCGCACTTCAAGAGGCAGGGAAGCTACCCCGAAGGCTTATGAGCATTTAGGAAAAATTTTTTCCGGAAAGAACCTTTTATTTTAGCAATTAAATAAAATGCCGGCTGTTACGTTTAACTGTAAATGGTATGACATTTGCAAAAGAAGGTTATCCTTAAGTCCTTCACAAGAAGCCCCTGATACCATTTTAATTAAACGCAATGGATAAAAAAACACTTATCAACTCTAAGGACGGAAGAACAGTAAGATACAGGGAACAGGACCCTCTTGTAATGGTAGTAGATAACGACCCCGACACCATAGTGTTGATTTCCGCTTTGTTAAAAAACATGGGATATAGAGTGATAGAAGCATCGAATGGCGAAAAAGCATTGAAGCTATTGGGAGCGTATAGCCCTGAAATAATTTTCATGGATGTGAATATGCCCGTTATGGATGGATATACGGCTGCCAGACACATCCGGCAAATGCCCGCTCCCTTCCATTCAATTCCTATTATTGCCCTGGTGGCAGATGCCGGGAGATCAGATTATGAAAAATGCAGGGCGGTGGGCATGGACGATTATATTTCAAAGCCTTTCCGACTGGAAGAAATTCAGGGGAAATTAAATCTTCCTCCGGCAGCATAGTTTTACCTTGCAACCTTTTGCGCCGGTAATCGTCAATAATATGTTCACTTTTTAATAGCCAAATGACCACAACACAAAAGCAACCATCTATATTGATTTGTATTATAATGGACTTACTTGGGTATGCCAGTTATGCCCTGCCGTTTTTAGGTGAATTTGGAGATATAATTTGGGCTCCTGTATCAGGATTAATCTTTTATAAATTATTTGGTGGGTGGAAAGGTGCGACAGGCGGCATTTTTAATTTCGTAGAGGAGCTTTTTCCGGGTCTGGACTTTATCCCCAGTTTTACGATAATGTGGCTCATTAAATTCCTTGGCAAAAAGCAACAGATTAAATCTATCCAACCCATATAAAGCTACGGCGCTTCAATTTGGTTGAAGCGCTATTTTTTACCCCAAAAACCAGTACGCCATCCATTGACTTAAAAAGCCTGCAATCAATCCAAATACAATATCTCCCATCCGGTGATCGGAAACAATAAGACGTGAGGTACAGATTAGTCCTGAAATAAAAATGGCAATTGCCAGGGGAATATTTACAAAACCGGAAGAAGTATATAACAGTACAGTAAATAAACCCATTAAACCGCCGGCGCCTGTTGCATGCATGCTTATTTTAAAAAAAATATTCGCAACAAAATCAATGATCACAGCAAGAAAAATACCAAGGCTCATTTGAGCCATAATTACGGGTATACCCGGTTTATTCCTAAACACATAAAAGGTCCAGAAAAAAAAGACCATACTTATGGCATACAGTATAATCCTTTCTTTCTGTGTTTTGAGATAAACAGACTGAACGAAACCCAATGCTTTACATAAAAGCACAGATAACAGAGGAAAAAAGATACTATTAATAATATAAATAAAAAGCACCTGCGTTTTCGCCAGTACATTCATTCCAATAAAATATTCGGGATCAATGTAAACAAGGTAAATGGCCATATATAATCCAACCAGCAATGGATGGAAAAGCCAGGAAATAAAATGAGCGCCTGTTCTTACCACCGGTAATACAGTGGCGGTATCAGGCGCAAAGTGGCTATTCATAATTGTTTTCTTAAGCGTGCTACCGGAATATTCATCTGTTCCCGGTATTTGGCTACTGTTCTCCGGGCAATATTATATCCTTTCTGTTGCAGCAATTCTGTAAGCCGTTCATCACTCAGCGGTTTTTTCTTGCTTTCTCCTTCTACCATATCACTTAATATTTTCTTTACCTCCCGTGTAGAAACTTCTTCACCACTGTCTGTACTCAAAGATTCGCTAAAAAAGAATTTAAGCCGGTATGTACCAAATTCTGTTTGTACAAATTTGCTGTTCGCCACCCGGCTTACCGTGGAAATATCCAATCCCGTACGTTCGGCAATATCTTTTAAAATCATCGGCTTTAACGTGGTTTCATCACCTGTAAGAAAAAATTCATACTGGTAATCCATTATAGCATGCATGGTAGTAAACAAGGTGTTTTGTCGTTGCTTAATAGCATCAATAAACCACTTGGCAGCATCAATTTTCTGTTTAATAAAAATGACCGCTTCTTTCTGCCGTTTATCCTTTTTACTTCCCCGGTCATATTCTTTAAGCATATCTCTGTAACCCTCGCTGATACGCAGATCCGGCGCATTCTTCGAATTAAGTGTGAGTTCCAGTTTATTGGTATTATTATGAATAAAGAAGTCGGGAATAATATAGCTTTCTCCTTTATTGGTGTCGCCTACATTTCCCCCTGGTTTAGGATTAAGCCGGATGATTTGATTAATAGCAAGCTTAAGATCTTCGTCTGTCAGGTTTAACCCTCTTTGTATCTTTTCGTAATGTTTTTTGGTAAACTCATCAAAGTAATCCGAAAGTATACTGATCGCAATATCCACTTCCCGGCCGTCTTGTCTTTTCCGTTCCAACTGCAACAGAAGGCATTCTCTTAAATCCCGTGCACCTATTCCGGGCGGATCAAACCGCTGTATCTCTTTTACCAGCAAAGCTATTTCTTCTTCAGTAGCAGCAATATTCTGCCGGAAAGCCAAATCATCTGTAATGGCTCCAAAATCTCTTCTTAAATATCCGTCATCATCTATACTTCCCACTATATGCTCCGCAATTTTTCTTTGCTTTTCATCCAAATTCAGCATACTGAGCTGTTCCAGCAAAGATTCATGAAAAGTACTTTCAATTTTAAAGGGCAGTGTTTGTTTTTCGTCAATTTCCGGGTAGTTCTCGTCTTTCAACCTGTAATCAGCTACATCATCATCTTCGCCCACATATTCACTTATATCAATATTATCATATTCATCCTCACTGCCTTCTGCCTCAAAATCGTCCTCTTTATCACTTTCAAATTCATCAATCAGTTCTCCCTCGCCGGCATCGTTGTCTTCCTCATTTGCCTCAAGCGCAGGATTTTCTTCCATCTCTTCTTTAATTCTTTCTTCAAGGTTGGCAGTAGGAACCTGCAGCAATTTCATGAGTTGAATTTGCTGGGGTGATAGTTTTTGTAACAGCTTTTGTTGTAAACTCTGACTCAGAGCCATAGTCGAATATATAATTATTGGAAACCCCGTAAATAATTTGAAAAAATGATGCGCCTCCACAAAAATCAGGCCGTAAATTTAAGTACAAAACGTATTAACATCACTTATATCGCTTTGTTTTATTTGGATGTTAACAATTCTTTCTTATTTGAACCGGTCATTTCATCACTTTAACCGGACTGGCATCACCTTGCAAAAGACAACCGGAGGGAACAAACCAGGGTTGAAGCAATACGCGATAATAAGCATTTCCAACCTACATTTTACAATTGTATGATCACCCAGCTAACACTAAATTTCTTCTTCTGCCGTTTATTTAAAAAAGGAGTTTTGTAATTGACCGGCATTTCCGTATGCACCTAAAACCGGTTCTTTTATTTTTGAGCAAACATTTAATTTTAGCGTGGAAATTTTATATTTAGGCCTGGCACTTTTGAATGTATAAACCCGATGCTGTAAATAACAGATTATGAACCCGAGGCCGCTTGCAAACATATCTATACTGCTGGTAGAAGACAACGAAATGAACACGCTTTTAGCGTCAGCTATAATACAGGGAACTGGTGCAAAAGTTACGGAAGCCGACAATGGTATGGATGCTGTACAACTTTTGCGAAACCGCCCTTTTGACCTGGTATTAATGGATTTGCATCTGCCGGTAATGGATGGGTTTGAAACAACGAGGTACATCAGAAAAAATCTTTCCCAAACCATTCCCATAATCGCTATAACCGCCAATGTAGTTAATGGAGAAGAAGAAAAATGTTTAGAAGCCGGGATGAACGGATTTATTTCAAAGCCTTATACAGAAAAAGATTTGCTTGATAAAATTTCAACCTGTATTCCTTTTAAAAATGGTATGGCCGAAAAATTTGTTCCAGCAACTGCTAACCCGGACGCTGCTCTTTACAGCCTGTCTTTCCTTAAAGATGTTAGTAAAGGAAACCGGGATATATTGCAACAAATGATTCTTGTGTTTACTGAACAGGTGTCTTTGGCGGTAAATGAGCTAAAAATTGCGTATAACAGTCACAGTTACGGTGAAATGTATGCTATTGCACATCGCATAAAGCCTGATATTGATAATCTGAATATAACTTCGCTGAAAGACAATATCAGGGAAATTGAGGTGTTTGCAGAACAAAAGAAGGATGGGCCGCTCCTTAAAAATCTTATTGTTAACCTGGATAATACAATTCAGCAAGTAGTGAAGGAATTAAAAGTAAATGTGCTGTTATAGCAATCTCCCCTTCCAGGCATAAGATTTAGTCTGGCAATTGCGTTATTACATTCTTTTATCTATATTTATTGAATATTCATTTTTATGAACGAGTTCGATAAGCTTAATGATGAAGAACGCCTGAAAGCAGAAAACGAATTTCTGAAAATGAAGCTTATGCTGGAAAACGGCGCCGAATTTCAAAAAACAGAAGATGGCGCCCACCTGTCTCCGCAGATAGAAAACGAATTTCTTAATTATATCCAGGCATTTGAGAAGCAATCCCAAAATCCAAAGTATATCAAAGTTTTTGATAAGATAGGGCGGCCAACTCAGTTTAAGCCGGTATCAGAAATACCTGATGATGAGATAGGCGAGGCCTGGGAAATGCTGCAGGAATATTTACACCAGTACCATATCAGCTTAAGCGCATGCAGCCCTAATATTTGTGTGCGTGAATTATATCGCTTTACCACCGAAGAATTGTTTGACCATGAAATGAGTGATATGGATATACCCGGTATAACGCATGGATTTATTTATGATGAATTTTACCCCGATCACCAGTACGATAATACCAGATATGCTGTTGATGACTGCATAGCATGCATACTTAAAAAAACGCCGTTTGACTATATGCCCTGCTTCCGGAACGAGAACCTCCGGCTAAACAATCATTATCCACTTTCAGAAGATGGATTTAAATTGCTGGTGAACAGGTTTAAAGAAGCATACGATACAATGGAAGATATTGAAATCAGCAATGGGTTGTGTACCATCAACGACAAGGCCTGCATTGTAAAAGGCAACTATGCATTAACCGCATCAGTACACAATGATGCGGAAAACTTAAAAGGAAACTGGGAAGTTTGTTTTGAGTTGAATGAAGAATTCGGCTATTGGTATGTTTGGAATGTACAAATAGAAGGCATTCATTTTTAACGGCAGGGAATTTGTGTTTGTACAACCCCCGTGGCTTGTTGTTCTGTTGTAACTAAGGCTTCAATCCTTTCAAAAATCCACTGATCAGTTGTAGTGCATTCGTTATTACCTGCTCATTACCTACCGGTATTTTTAAATAGGTTTGACCTGAAACCCCATCCTTCTCCGTTAGTTTGTCAACGAGTTGCTTTGTACTTTCGGGGTTGCTGAGCGATTCTGCCAGTTGCTCAAAAAAAGAAAAGCCTGTTTGAATAACCTGGTCTTCGGCAGATACGGCTTTTGTCTTTTCCTGTTCCGGCTCAGGAATATCGCCCGTTATTTCACGGGTAAACAACTCCTGTTGTGCGGGTGCGGTAGTCATTTCTTTCTCCGCGTTCCTTTCCGCGTTTTCCGATATGGATTGTTCCGTTGCACCAGGTATCCCGCCGGTAACCGATTCAACCGATTGCATAAACCGGTTGAATTTTTGTCCGCCCAGGAAAATATTATTATCGCCGGCATCGGTTGAAAGAAACACCCTGCAGGCAGGATCATTATTGAAATGTGCAAACAGGTCCTGCCTGTTTTTGGAGGGTATGCTGCCATGAAGGTATTGATATCCGATTCCTTTGTCGGTAAGCATTTGCGCTACCAGCCTTGTCATCCGTTCCCACTGACTGAATATTACTACTTTTTCTTCCTTCATGTCAATGATCTCATCTAATATATTTTCCAGTTCGTCTAACTTGGTTTGGTAATTGGTTTCCTGGTCAATAATATAGGTGCTGTCGCAAACCATACACATCATGTTCAGGTTGTTCAGCAAACGCTGCCTGTCTTCTTTCTTCAGGAACTTCATTCTTTTCCACTTATGCACCAACTTGGCTACGATCTCTCTAAATTCGTCATGCATTTGCATTTGCTCGTCCGTTATGGGGATAAGCAGGTTTTTATCCATGCGGGAGGGCAGTTCTTTCAGCACTTCTTTTTTGGTACGCCGCAGCATTACATCTTTTAGCAGTACGCCAATTTTATTAAGATCTTTATATCCTGTAACTTTTCCGGATTCATCCGTTATCTGATGCTGCTGTAAAAAATGGTTAACGTCAGCTATTAATTAACAATTCTTCCACTCTTTTCCGTTCGTTTGAGCGTGACCGTAAAAAAAATATTCTCAAAAAACTTGCACTATCAAAAAAATATCTCAACCTTTGCACCGCAAAACAAATTATAAATAACATTACATGCAGCAAACAAAGCAACAACTAAGATCAAAAGAATTTAACCGCCCGGGCCATGATGCCGGTTGCGGGGCATGTAATGCTGATGAATAAGTTGAAACAACAGATTCGATCAAATATACGCCCCGCAGGAAATTGCGGGGTTTTTTATTTTAAGTGAAGTTATAAAATAAAAATGCTGAAGTCTTTAGAACATAAACGATTTACGATTCCAATGCGGAATACACAGCTATCATTATCTGTACGCTATTGGCATGTGCAGGCGAACAACAGCATTGTGCCTGCAGGCAATAAAGAGGATAGCAAACATAAACGACCGTGGTATAACTATACCTAGCCTGTATTTAACAGGCACAATGAAAGGAACCCGGTTGCAGTAAACGACCGGGTTTTTTGTTGAATTACAAGGTTCGCTGGTGTAACGGTTAACATCACAGATTGTCGATCTGTTGCTATGGGTTCGATTCCCGTGCGAACCGCTGAATGTTGGATGGTGCAATGGTTGAGCATTTCAGCATTTGAAGCTGAAGATGCTGGTTCGAGTCCGGCTCCAACAACAAAACGTAGGCTTTAGCTTAACCGGTAAAGCGCCACACTGCGAATGTGGAGAAATGAGTTCGGGTCTCAAAGTCAACCAATGCGACCTGGTGTAAGGCAATATGGCCCGTAGCTCAATGGTTAGAGTATCCGGCTTTTAACCGGAGGGTTGTGAGTTCGAGTCACGGGGCCAACGATGGACGAATAGCTCCAATGGCAGAGCATTGGTTTGAAGCACCAACTGTGCCGCTTCGAATCCGGTTTCGTCCACACAGAAAAAGATTTTAAATACCGGTTAAGGCATAAAATGGAACAACAGCAAAAATGGAGGAAATTATCCGGCGATAGCATTCAACAGCCGATTGAAGACGAAATAAGAACTGTGATCATAAGAGAAAAAGAGATGGGGCATTCTTTAAAAGTATGCATTGGTACCGACAGCCAGGTAAAGGGCAGGGAAACTGAATTTGCCACTGTTATTGTTTTCATCCGGAAGGGCAGAGGCGGCTTCATGTATATACACAATGAAGTCACTGAACAAAAAATGAGCATCAAACAGCGGATGTTGCTCGAAGTGGCAAAAAGTATTGAAGTAGCTTATGCACTGTGCAGGATTTTTACTTTGTACAATGTAGATATGGAAGTACATGCTGACATCAACACCAATCCAAACTTTAAAAGCAATGATGCATTGAAGGACGCGATGGGGTATATTATGGGAATGGGTTTTGCGTTTAAGGCGAAACCGGAAGCGTTTGCAAGTTCAAGCTGTGCTAATAAAGTGGTGCAGTAGAAATTGTCAATCCACTACTGGAAGTCTTGTTAATGCGAATCACTCCTTAGCATAAAAGGAAGTGCTACAGAAAAAGTTACGGAGCCGCGGAGTGCCCGGAAGATGCCGTTCAGACTGTTCGTTTGAATGGACAGAATTTGCAGTTGCACCGAAATGTGAAAGACCAGAGTAGGGAAGCGCATTTACAGCCGGACTATTGCTACAAAAGAAAATATGGGTTCGAATTCCGTAGGAGTGACAAAAAAATTAAAATAGACTTTACTATGCAAATAGATTGCAAAGTTGTGTTAGAGGTTTGTTTTGTCAAATAAAAACAATAGTTCTTTAAAATAAAATAAATTCCTTTTCCTCTTTGTAAAGGATGGAGGAGCTTCAAAAGCTTGCTTAACGGTAAGATGGGAACCGGCATGTTAGCAGTAAACCGGATGTGTGTTTTAAAAGCATCATAGTGCAGCGGTAGTAACCGGCTGTATGCTGTTGCGCCAATATGTATTTCCCACCACACCCTGTGGGCCAGGGGTTCGAGTCCCTTTCCCGCCTCAGGTGGGATAGCTCAGCGGTTAGAGCAACAGGCAATTGCGGGTTCGAATCCCGCTCCCGCTGAAAAGCGGGATAGTTCAATGGTAGAACACAACACTTCAGATGTTGGGTAAAGAAGTACACCGCTTCTTAAAAAATGGTGACAACGTAAAGTAAGGATTGTTTATCGGCCGGTTTATAAAAGTGAATATGTTGTAAAGCATATTTACAGCAAAAATCCGGCAAGCCGGGAAATAGCCAGTATGTTCTGATTATAATAATGAGCAGCAACACATTTTCTTACATCGTTTTTCTGCTTTTGGGCAGGTAAAAGGTAAGAAACGGTATTGATTAACATTATATAACACAACATCCGTTATTGAAGGTGATAAACAATCCGGACTTTAATATTACAAAAGACGATTTTAAAAGATATACTGATGAAAAATGTAAAAGTAACCGCCTACCAGGTTGGATTGGTTTTTAAAAATGGCGTGTATCAGCGAATGCTGAATAAAGGAAGCTACTGGTTCTGGAGCAATGAAACCGTGCAGTTGTTTGATATAACCAAACCATTCAACGCACCAGTGGAATTGAATATATTGTTGAAAGATGCTGCACTTGCTGAGGCATTGCTTGTGCTGGATGTAAAAGACAATGAAATCGCTTTACATTATAAAAACGGTTTGCTGGAAGCAGTATTCGGTGCTGGTCGTTATGCCTTTTGGAAAGGCGCTGTTGAGTATAAATTCATAAAGGCAGATATTGGAAAGGTTGAGATCACTGAACCTGTAGACCGTACGGTATTGTTACATCGTTTGGTTGCTCCATTTGTTCGTAGCGTAAGTGTGGAAAGCTTTGAAAAGGCTGTATTGTTTGTTGATGGGAAATTTGTGCAGATTTTGCAGAGTGGCGTTTATTACTGGTGGAAGAACAGCATAGCAGTGCATGTGGGTAAGGTAGATGCCCGTCAGCAGCAACTGGAAATAAACGGACAGGAAATTCTGACCAAAGATAAAGCGGCATTGCGCATCAACGCCTGGGCGCAATATCAGGTAACTGATATTGAAAAGGCCTTGCTGCAAAACAAAGAATACGACAGGCAATTGTATGTGGCATTTCAACTTGCATTGCGGGAATATGTCGCCGGCTTTGGATTTGATGAATTGCTGGAGAAAAAAGAAGCCATTACCCCTTTCATTTTGCAAAGTATACAGAAAAACGCTGAAGCATTGGGTATATTGGTGAATGGCTTCGGTATCCGTGATATCATATTGCCGGGCGATGTAAAGGAGATCATGAACCAGGTATTGATCGCTGAAAAGAAAGCGCAGGCAAATACCATCATGCGGCGGGAAGAAACTGCCTGCACCCGTAGCTTGCTGAATACTGCCAGGCTGATGGAAGAAAATGCGATGTTGTGGAAGCTGAAAGAAATGGAATATGTAGAAAAGATCGCGGACAAGATCAGCAATATCAGCGTGAGCGGAAACGGCGTATTGATTGAGCAGTTGAAGGATATCTTTGTACCGAATAAACAGTGATTATGGTTGCCAACCTTTAGAAGGTTGGCAACCATTCAATAAAATTGTGCACGGATATTAATAGCTTAGATATTTCAAAATAAAACGCTTGCATAATGATTAATATAGAGGATAAGACCCAGAATGAAATGGGCGAATTGATTACAATATTTCAAAGTTGTTGTGAATTTCATTTTACAAATAGATTTAATGAGCATAAATTTCTTTTTTTTGACGCGCTTCCCTTTGACAATTTGGGAACAAAATATAGTACGGAATTAGTTAGCAGAAGATTTAGTTGGAAAGGAACTCCCACTATTGTTAGGAAAATACATAAAGGCATAGATGCAAAAGAGGGCGAAGAGGAATATAAATTTGAACAGAAATGTTGCGTAGATTACTCTTTCAAAATAGGTTCAATTATTTGTTCTCTAGTCAATAATAAAGAGCTGACGTTTATTGCTACTACATTTAGTCCTTTTGGAGTAACGTTTTTCCCCTCATTTCATGAATGTCAAACTCAAGTGTTAGATTATTTAACTGAAAATAAGATCGAACTAAAAAAACAACTAAATCTCCTACATATTGACGAACAAGAATATGATAATTCGAATATTGGAGCTGCGTTTTTTACCAATGTAATTAGGAAGCAGCGAATAAACAAGCAAAGTAACAATGGAATAAGCCATTTAAATTATTATTTTGAAATAGCGAATTGTCATTGGCAAATCGAAGACTGTCTCTTAAAGGCCGCTTATTATTTTAAATATACAACTGATTTTTTATCAAAGAGAATTGATGAAAACGATGTTACCTTTTTTATGCCAACCATGAACAATTATGATAATCAATATCTGCTTTATATAGGGTTCGGCTTTGAAAGAATCTATAGTTTTTGGGACAGAATGGCTATTCTATTGCACAACTTTGAGAATTTAAACCTTAAACAAAAAAATCTGTCTTTTGATCGTTATATGCAAGGTTTTAAAAAAACAAATAATTGTAATCTGAATAAAAATTCTCAATATTCCTTATGGCTACAAGAATTTTATGAAAAGTCATTTAAGCCAATGATTGAATATCGCCATAGGATTGTGCATTTTCAATTCACTCATGATTGGGCAGGAATATTAACCGCCAAGTTTAGTAGTATCGCACAAGAAAACATTACAAATAAAAATAGATTAGTAGAATTAAAAAAGGAATTCGAAGGGCTTCTTAAACTTTTACATGATAATTACTTGCGCTGTAAAGAAGGCTTCGTAAATGTGCTGAAATTAATAGACGAGATACAATTGTCTATATTAACATAATGTGTGCATATGAAAAATATAATAACAGCATTATCTGAAATCGGACAAAAGAAAAACATCAAAATACTTCACGCCTGCGAAACAGGTAGCAGGGCGTGGGGTTTTCCTTCGCCGGATAGCGATTATGATGTGAGGTTTATTTATATGCATGAGCGGGATTGGTATCTGTCCCTAAGTCAGCGCAAAGACACGATAGAATATATGGATGACGATCTGGACATAACAGGCTGGGATCTGAAAAAATGTCTGAATTTGTTAAAGAAATCAAATGTCCCACTGATAGAACGGTTTCAGTCTCCGTTTGAATATTATGCAGTGCCGGGATTTAAGGACGAGTTTAAAAAGTTGATAGAAAGTTATTATTCGCCAACGGCGGTTTTCTTTCATCACTATTCATTAGCCCATAAGTTTTGGGAGGACATGATAGGAAAGGATGATTTTAAATTGAAAGGCTTTTTTTACCTGGTGCGGTCTTTACTTTCCTGCAACTGGATCATGCATGACAAAACTGTATTGCCCATGCATATAGAAGGATTGATGCGGTACTCGGATGAAAAAATCAATACCCCGCTAAGGGAATTGGTGCAATTGAAGTTAGGTGTAGGCGAAAAATATCTTCATAGCAAAGACAGTGTAATGGAAGTATGGATATTGCAATTATTGGAAAAGCTGGAAATATCAAAACAAAAACTTGGTGTAAACCAAACTGATATGTCGTTATTAAATGAATTCTTTTTAAAAATGCTGTATGCAAAAGCTGACTATTGACTGGATAAAAGATAATGGGTTATTGGTATTTGAAGCCATCACCGGTAGTCGGGCGTATGGGTTGGATACTCCAAAATCTGACACAGATATTAGAGGAGTATTTGTATTACCCAAAAATATGTTTTATGGATTGGAATATACCGGGCAGGTTAATAATGCTACCAATGATATTGTGTACTATGAATTGAAAAGATTTATAGAGTTGCTTTCAAAAAACAACCCGAATATACTGGAAATGCTGAATACACCAGAAAGCTGCGTATTGCAAAAACATTCAATAATGGACGGGATGAAGCCTGCACTTTTTCTGTCTAAGCTGTGCAAGAAAACTTTTGCTAACTATGCTTATACACAAATAAAAAAAGCATATGGATTGGAAAAGAAGATAGTGAATCCTGTGGGCGAAGAAAAAAAATCGGTATTGGATTTTTGTTTTGTGCATGAGGAGAATGAAGCTGTAGGATTAAAAGAATATATGAAGGAGAAAAATTTACGCCAAGAGAAAATGGGATTGACTGCTATAGCACATATGCGGGATTGCTACAATTTGTTTTATTCGGATGACTTGCCATATTCCGGTATAATGAGAAAGGAAGAGTCGAATGAAGTATGCTTGAGCAGTGTACCCAAAAATGAAAAGCCCATAGCTATGCTTTATTTTAACAAGGATGGCTACTCAGTATACTGTAAGAAATACAAAGAATACTGGGGGTGGGTAGAAAAAAGAAGCGAGGAGCGATATCAAACAACCATGACCCATGGCAAGAATTATGATTCAAAAAGCATGATGCATGTATTCAGATTATTATTGATGGCAAGGGAAATAGCTACAGAAAGAAGGGTCAATGTTTGGCGGAAAGACAGGGAATTCCTGTTATCTATAAAAGAAGGAAAATTTGAGTACGATGAATTGTTGCAAAAAGCAGAAGCCTTAAAAGATGAGTTGCCAATCTTATATCAAAATTCGGATTTGAAAGCAGAACCGGATATTGACGTAATTGATGCCCTATTAATAAAAATGAGAGGAATGTATTACAATGAAGTAAAGGATCATCAGTGAGCCGAAACCCCGAACGGAGCGTCGCAACAAAAGTACGATCAGTGCTCAAAAGCTGGTACAAAAAATCATAAAGTCACAAAAACTCCGGGCTCACAAAACAGCCCTTTGTGTTACCCCGTGTTATGTGCCTCCGTGGTTCAAAAAAGAAAAACAATGAGCAAATTAAAAATAACAGGAAAAGAATTACGCGCTACCGGCTACCCGCAGGGCCCGGTGATCAGCGTGGCAATGAATGTGATGCAGAAACATTACAAGCATCACACAAAAGAGAAAGTGATGGAAATATTGAAGCGTGTATTGGAAAGCCCGGTACAATATAAAGATGATGTCGTATTGGCAGTGATAGCGGAGCAATTATTGCCCAAAGCGCCAAAAGAGGACGCAACAATTTCATTGAACAACCAGGGTATTCCGTTCAATGTATTCGGACAGGAACACATTGAAGAAGGCGCCCTGCACCAGATGTATGTCGCGGCTAAATTGCCGGTGGCAGTTGCGGGCGCATTGATGCCTGATGCACACAGCGGTTATGGCTTGCCGATAGGCGGTGTTCTGGCAACGGATAACGCCGTGATACCGTATGGCGTGGGAGTGGACATTGGCTGCCGCATGTGCCTGAGTGTTTTCGATATCAATCCAAAAGAGCTTACGCAGCGGGAAACTTCTTTTGCAAGGGAATTAAATGAAGCCACCCTTTTTGGAAGCGGCGCACAGTTTGACCGGGCATCAGATCATGAAGTAATGGAACATGCCGCATTTTATGAAATGCCTTTGCTGAAAAGTTTGCACGAACGCGCATGGAAACAATTGGGATCTTCCGGAAGTGGCAATCATTTCGTGGAGTTTGGCATAGTGGATATTGCAGAAAAGGATCCGGTACTGGGCATTGAACCCGGAAGTTATGTGGGATTGTTATCGCATTCCGGTTCCAGGGCGCTGGGTGCTACTATTGCAAATCATTATACTAAAATTGCGATCAGCAAAAGACGTTTACCACAGGATGCAAAAAATCTGGCGTGGTTGAATATGGATGAAGAAGCAGGAATAGAATACTGGATCGCCATGAACCTGGCGGGTGATTATGCTTCTGCATGTCATCACATTATTCACGAAAAAATTTCGAAACAGTTAGGACGTAAACCTCTTAAGAGGATAGAGAATCACCACAACTTTGCATGGAAGGAACAATGGGAAGGTAAGGAGGTAATTGTACACCGTAAAGGCGCTACACCTGCCGGAAAGGATGTATTGGGCATCATTCCCGGCTCTATGACAGCGGATGGGTATATTGTAAAAGGGAAAGGCGAACCGGCGGCTGTTAACTCGGCTTCCCACGGCGCAGGAAGGTTGATGAGCCGTACCAGAGCAATGCAGTCCATTACCGAAAATGCATTGAAGCAGGAACTGAAAAAGCATAGCGTGAAGCTGATCGGCGGAGGGCTGGATGAAGCGCCTTTCGCCTATAAGGATATTCATGTGGTAATGCAAAGTCAGCGGCAGTTGGTAGATGTGGTGGGAAGATTCACTCCCAGAATCGTAAAAATGGACGGCGCAAAGCATAAAACATGGGGAAAGAAGACAAGAGAAATGTAGCAGGGCTGCAAGCTGAATGGTGTTAAAAACAAGCGCTGTGCATCTCAGTGCCACCGCACCTCCCTGGTTCAACCCAAAAAATAAACCAAATTACAGACACAACCAGGTATACTTTCCCGGCAAAAAGAAATGCCCATCAAAAAGTACATTGCGAATAACAATTTGCAACGATTTCACGCATCGCACAAGCAGGCAGCACCTACCTGTGCTGTTCATAATAATTTACCGGGATAGATGCGCGTAAAAAAATCATTTCATTATCTGTAAGCAATGGCGTATGCGTGGCAGCAACAATATCGTTCAATTGTTCCATCGTTCTAACACCAACAATGGCGGCAGTAATGGGCTGTTGCTGCAACGCAAACCGGATGGCAGTTTGGGAAGGATTTCGGTTCATGCCGGAAATAGCGTGCACAGCAGACTGGGCTTTGTACACTTCATCTTCTGTATAATTTAAGTATGTTTTTGCCGGTTTATTTACCAGCAGTCCCCCGGCAAGGCTTCCCCGCGCCAGTACAGCTATATCATTCGACTGCAGGAGCGGGAAACAGGTTTCTTCAGGGCGCCGGTCCAATACACTGTATTGCATCATTACGCTGACTATATGAGATCGCTGTACATATTCCCCGATTACATTAGGACGTATAGACGAAATACCGTAATACCGTATTTTACCTGCTGCCTGTAAGCTTTCAAAAGCTTCTATGGTTTCGTCTATTGGGTCGCCAATAGTACCTCCGTGCAACTGGTAAAGATCAATATAATCCGTGTTTAACCTTTTTAAACTTTGTTCCACAGCCGAAATAATATAGTGCTTATAAGGGTTCCATTCCCAACCACTGCCATCGGGCCGCCATTTATTGCCTACCTTGGTGGCTAAAATAACTTTATCTCTTTTTCCCTGCAGGGCTTTACCAACGGTAGTTTCGTTCAGCCCTTTCTGGTACATATCGGCCGTATCAAAATAATTTAATCCGCCTTCAATTGCACTATGTATGAGGCGTGCGTTGTTTGTATCGCTATCGGTCAGGGACATACAACCAAAGCCAACCTCGCTTATGGTTAATGACGATTTCCCTAAAAGGTGATAATTCATATCCGTTCTTTTAATTATACAAAGTTCAAATTCCTGGACACAAAGGCCAAACAGAATTCCAGAAATACACGGACTGCTATTATTTTGAAATGATTGTAATTAACTTTACCATTATGCAAATTGACAAACTCTATCAATTGTTTCTTCAATATCCTTCGGTTCAGACAGATACCAGGAAGCTAAAAAAAGATGATATTTTTTTCGCGTTAAAAGGCCCGAATTTTAATGGCAATCTTTTTGCAAAGCAGGCGCTTGAAAAAGGCGCCGCGTATATAATAGTAGACGAGCCGCCCGGTTTTAAAGATAAAAGGATCATACTTGCGGATGATGTGCTAACTACGCTGCAGCAACTGGCAGGCTACCACCGTGGTCAGTTTGCCATTCCTTTTTTGGCTATTACGGGAAGCAATGGCAAAACCACCACTAAAGAACTGGTTCATGCAGTGCTTTCATCCACCTATAAAACTTATACAACCCGGGGAAACCTTAACAACCATATAGGAATACCGCTTACCATCCTGGATATTAAGCCTGATGCAGAAATGGGGATCATTGAAATGGGTGCTAACCATCTTAAAGAGATTGAAGGTTACTGCAAATACACCGAACCTACACATGGTATTATTACCAATTGCGGAAAAGCGCACCTTGAAGGTTTTGGAAGCATAGAAGGGGTTAGAAAGGCCAAAGGCGAACTGTATGATTACCTGAAACTCCACGACGGCACAGCCTTCGTAATGTGGGATTATGATTACCTGAGGGAAATGAGCAAAGGCATACCTCACATTTTTACCTATGGAACTTCGGGATCTGAAGTAGTAGGTGATATATATGCAACAGATCCTTTTTTGGAAGTGGTCTTAATGAAAAAAAACGCAAAGGCTATCATCCGTTCTGCTCTGGTTGGAGATTATAACCTTCCAAATATACTTGCTGCCGTAGCTGCAGGCAGATATTTTAATGTTAAGGAAGATAAAATAAAAGCAGCCATTGAAGCATACCATCCATCCAACAGCAGGTCTCAATTAATACATAAAGGAAATAATAAAATTATTTTAGACGCTTATAATGCCAACCCCAGCAGCATGAAAGCAGCTATAGAAAATTTTGCGGGAACCGCAGGCAGCAATAAGATACTTGTATTGGGCGCTATGATGGAATTAGGAAAAGAAAGCATAAAAGAACATGAAGACCTTACGGAACTGCTAAAGCATTATTTATGGAAAGAAGTAATATTGGTTGGTGGCGATTTTGCCTTTATCACACATCCTTTCAGGTTTTTTAATACCGCACAGGAAGCAAGAGAGTGGCTCTTGCAACACCCGGCAGAAAATAGTGTATATCTTGTAAAAGGATCACGCAGCATGCAGATGGAGATCATTGCGGATGCATTATGAAGCTTATTATTGCACTTTTCAGATTTTTAATCGCTGATATTTGGCGAAGAATTGAGACCTTTGCAAAAACCCCCGAATGAGCACAGAAGAAAGGAGACCAGGTTATTTTTTATCGGTATTGGATAATCGTTGCCCGCGTTGCCGCCGGGGTGTAATTTTTAAAAGCAGTAGCCCGTATAAATTAAAAACGGCTCTTAAAATGCATTCTGCCTGCCCGGTTTGCGGGCAGCCCACCGAAATTGAAGTAGGCTTTTATTACGGCACTGCTTATGTAAGCTACGGGCTCACTGTAAGTTTTAGTATATTTACTTTTATTGCCTGGTGGCTGCTCATCGGCTTTTCTGTTCAGGAGGGTGATTTTCGCTTATTATGGTGGGGCATTACCAATGCCGTTTTATTGATTGTGCTGCAGCCCATATTCATGCGCCTGTCGCGCAGTCTCTGGCTTTCGTGGTTTGTAAAATATGATCCCAACTGGAAAATTAACCATATTGCAAAAGAAACCGTGGAGCGCATTGTTCCCGAACAAATGAATAACTGGTAAAGTTTAAAGGAGTAACCCGTAATAAGCGGCGGATTCATAAAATCAGTCTTTTTTAATTTACATCATATTAATCGTATGCGTCTGCCGGCAGTATCATGCCTATCACCGGGAATATAACAACAGTAAACTTATTTCCATTTCTTATATTAGCAATCTATAACGATTGTGTGGCAGCAGGTGATGAAGCAAATCAAATTCAACAATTCACTTTAATAAATTATGACACTGCTTATTATCGCCGGCTGTATTCTGCTGCTTGTATTGCTTATTACCTGGGGAAAAACCAATGCCTTCCTGGCTTTTTTAATAGTATCCTTACTTGCCGGGGGGCTGTTGGGCATTCCGCTAAACAAACTGGCAGTAGCCGTAGAAAAAGGAATGGGCGATACTTTGGGAGCGCTGACCGGGGTAATTATGATGGGGGCTATGCTGGGAAAACTGGTTGCCGAAAGCGGCGCAGCGCAGCAAATCGCTTCTTCCTTAATGAAAGTTTTTGGCGTAAAGTATATCCAGTGGGCTTTAATGATCACTGGTTTTGTGATAGGCATACCCTTGTTTTATAATGTTGGCTTTGTATTAATGGTTCCCCTTATTTTTTCTGTTGCCTACCAGTTCAAATTACCGGCAGTGTATATCGGGTTGCCCATGCTGGCTTCCTTATCGGTTACTCACGGATATCTGCCGCCGCACCCTGCACCTGCTGCACTTGTAGCGCAATTCAACGCGAATATGGGATTGACGCTATTGTATGGTATGGCGGTTGCTATCCCTGCCATCATTATTGCCGGCCCTCTGTATGCCAAAACGCTAAAAAAGATCGTTTCAGTTCCTTTGCAAACTTTTAAACCTGTTGTACTACCGGAAGAAAGCCTGCCGGGACTTGCTAATAGCCTTTTGTCTTCTTTATTACCTGTTGTATTACTCATTGCCACAACGATTATACCTTTTGTTTCTCCTTCATCTGAACTGCTGGGCAACATCTCTGCCTTTTTTGGTAATGCGATGATCGTTATGCTTATAGCCCTTATCGTTGCTACCTTTTCCCTGGGTGTGTCAACAGGTATGCCCATGAAAAAAATAATGAGTGTATATGAAAGCGCGGTAAAAGATGTGGCCATGATATTGCTGATCATTGCAGGAGCCGGCGCATTCAAAGAAGTACTTACGGCGAGCGGTGTAAGTAACGAGATCGCGCAGGCGCTGCAACACTGGACATTGCATCCTTTGTTGCTTGCCTGGATTATTGCCGCCATCATACGGGTTTGCATCGGTTCGGCTACTGTAGCCGGGCTTACCACTGCAGGCATTGTTGCCCCAATTGTTATGCAGGGAGATGTAGATCCCAACCTTATGGTTTTATCTATCGGTGCAGGCAGTTTAATGTTTTCGCATGTAAACGACGGAGGATTCTGGTTGTTTAAAGAATACTTTAACCTGAGTGTAAAAGATACTATTCGCTCGTGGTCAGTGATGGAAACAATTGTGGCTATAGTAGGACTTGGCGGGGTAATGCTACTGAGTATGTTTGTGTAGAAAGGTTTGAGGTATCAGCCTTCAGCACTCAGCTATCAGGTACTAACGATAGGATAAGTACTTCTCTTTGTGCTGGTAATGGATAGCTACTTGCTCACAGCCTCCTTGTCTCTTGCTATTTGGTTCCTGGTGCTTTGTATTTCTTTGGGCCAACTCTATTCTTTTTTCTTCAATTTTTCGAGGGCCATTTTTGTAAAGGAACTCATTACCAGCTTGCCGCTGATAGCGGCCCGCTGATATAATACCGTATCCCAATTTTCAGATCCTTCCCACAACACCGTCTTTAACCCCGCAACGGCTTCCGAAGAAGAATGAGCCAGATCATTGGATAAACGTTGTATAGATTCATCCATACTTTGCGCAGTGGGGTGCAGTTCGGCATATAAACCATGTCTTCTCGCCCAGTCTGCAGGGCGCCACATACCGGCATCAATAGCCAGTTGGCTAAAAGCGCTCAACCCTATTTTTCTTTCTATCGCCGGGCCTACCACAAAAGGTCCAAGACCTATTGACAATTCACTCAGCTTCACATCGGCGCCTTCCAAAGCAATAGCATAATCAGCCGCTGCTGCAAGCCCCAAACCGCCACCAACACATTTGCCCTGTATTCGTGCTATAATTAATTTAGGGCATCGCCGCATGGCATTGATTACATTAGCAAAGCCACTGAAAAATTTTTTGCCCTCTTCAGCAGTCGTAATGGCCAGTAATTCTTTAAACGAGGCGCCGGCGCAAAATGCGCCAGTGTCACCCGATCGTAAAATAATGACTTTCGTTTCTTTCTCCAGTCCGGTGCTGTGTATTTCGTGGCTAAGATCATTTAATATAGCTGCCGGTAAGGAATTGCTTTGCGGATGAAAAAATTCAATAACCGTTATTTCTTTTTGACGTTCAACCTTTACATACCCTTCCTGTATTTCATGTATCATACTGTTATTGAATTGTAACACAAATTACTAAAATTAAAGAAGCGTAGTATCTTCCGCTTTACCTTTGCGGTAATCATTATACAGGTAATCTTTATATATTGGCGTATGATAAAAATATTTGTTTCCGTTATTGTGGTGATAATGACCATGGCCTGCAATAGCCATAGTGGCAGTTCCGGCAACGAAGAACAGCAGAACAACTCATCCATTCCCAAAACGCTTTCAGACAGCTTATACAAAGCGGCAATGGAAGGACACGATGCCGGAATGGCAAAAATGGGTGAAATAGCCCGTTACCAGAAACGGGTAAAACAGAAAATAGATTCAGTGGCGGATCAAAAAAACAAAGCACAGCTTCAACCACCATTGGATTCCGCACTGCAGGGCCTTACTTATGCGGAGGAGCTGATGAACCGGTGGATGCAGAATTTTGATCCCGATAAAGCAGGCAATTCCGAAGCGGAGAAGGTTGGTTATTACAGGAGCGAAAAAGAAAAAATAGATACCGTTAATGCGCAGATCTTTAAAAGCATTGAAAATGCAAAGCAATTGCTGAATGAATAGCTGGTTGATTAACCCGTTAACATGAGTTTTGGATGTTATCAGTTTAAAGCCTAACATTCGTTACTTTACGCCCGCTCCCATTTTCAAACCAGCTTGCCGGCTGGCAGGTTTTCAAATCATCACATTTTCACATTTCTGCTCCCTTGCACCTTGTAACCTGCGACTTGTAATCCACTTACTGCTTACCACTCTTCTTATCCACTTCTTTGCAGAGCGCGGTAAAAATCTCATCAATGCTGCCCTCCCCTTTTACCTGTTTTACTTTATCAAATTTTTTATAATAGTCTGCGACAGCCGATGTTTTTTTATGATATTCCGCTATCCTTGCACGAATAACCGTTTCATTGGTATCATCGCTGCGGCCAGAAGTTTTGCCCCTGTTAAGCAGGCGCGACACCAGCTCTTCCTCGCTCACTTCTAATGCAAGCATAAGATGTATGCTTGTTTTTTTGAGTTTAAGCAGCTTATCTAAGGCTTCGGCCTGTGCTTCTGTACGCGGAAACCCATCAAATAAAAAGCCGGCAGCTTCCGGATTGGCATCTAATGCTGAACTGATCATGCCAATTACCACTTCATCAGGAACCAATTGACCCTTGTCCATAAAATTCTTCGCTTCCAGTCCCAGGGGTGTTTGACCGGCAATTTCACTGCGAAGCAAATCCCCGGTAGAAAGGTGCTTTAACCCGTATTTTGAGATCAGTTTTTCAGATTGCGTGCCCTTACCACTCCCGGGAGGGCCAAATAAAATCAAATTAAACATGTACTTATTAACCTTGGGTGAGGGGCAAATATAAAGGAACAGCTTTAAAATTCTCTTAACATTTGCAGGAAATATGGAACAGGAGGCGTTATTTTCTTAACTTCCTGCCTCAGAAGTTTTCGTTAATACCAAATAAATAATCTTGGCTTCTCCCTTAACAGAGGGTAATTTTGCGCCATATGGAACATACATCACAACAGCGGGAACAGGCATCGGAAACCATTGCGCCTCAGGAGCATTTTTCACAACTTGCAGAAACCTTAATAGGTTCAGAAATCGTTAAACTGGGAGGTGAAATACGGGAGAAAATAAAACAGGGAGAGAAAATATACAATTTTACGATTGGCGATTTTGATCCCGAAATTTTCCCTATCCCAAAAGAACTGGAAAATGAAATTATAGATGCCTACCGCAAACATTTTACCAATTACCCGGCGGCAGAAGGTAATTTTGATCTTCGCAAGGCTATAGCGGCTTTCCTGCATCAAAAAGAAGGATTGGTATACGATACCTCCGAAATATTAGTAGCATCCGGAGGGCGGCCGCTGATTTACGCTTTTTTTAGAACCATCGCCGATAAAGGCGATAAAATAATTTACGCCGTTCCTTCCTGGAACAACAATCATTATACTCATTTTGTTGAAGGCATTCATTGTGAAGTAGAAGCCAGCGCCGAAAATAATTTCATGCCAACGGCAGCAGATATTAGGCCCTATATTAAAGACGCTGTAATATTAGCTCTTTGCTCGCCCCAAAACCCAACCGGTACTACTTTCACTAAAGAAGCGCTGGAAGCCATTTGCGATATGGTGCTGGAAGAAAACAGGCGCCGTGGAGAAGGAGAAAAGAAATTGTATGTTTTATACGATCAAATGTACTGGCAGCTTACTTATGGTGATATCCGGCATTACGATCCGGTATCGCTCCGCCCTCAAATGAAAGCCTATACGGTTTATATAGACGCCATAAGCAAATGCTTTGCCGCCACCGGCGTAAGAGTAGGGTGGGCCATGGGGCCCGGGGTGATCATGAATAAAATGAAAGCTATCCTTTCGCACGTAGGCGCCTGGGCTCCTATGGCCGAGCAAAAAGCCGTTGCACGGTTCTTATTGCAGTACGATGCAATAAATCATTACCTGCAACAGTTTAAGGATGGCATATCGTTACGGCTGAAAAAAATATTTGATGGTTTTATGCGGTTGAAAACAGAGGGATTGCCGGTAGATGCCATTGCCCCCCAGGCTGCCATTTACCTTACTGTTAGGGTAACGGCCAAGGGTATGAAAACGGCTTCGGGGCGCCTGCTTGAACAACAAAAAGACGTTACCAGCTACCTGCTCAATGAAGCAGCAATTGCTTTGGTGCCGTTCTATGCATTTGGCGCATCAAAAGATTCCAGTTGGTACCGGTTGAGTGTAGGGACATGTAAGAAAGAAGAAATTGATGCTATGATAGAATCGCTGGCCAATGCATTGCGTAAGTTACAATAGCGTTATTGTGAAACTATCCTTTTAAAAACCAAAAATAACTTTATGAAAATATTGCTAACAATCGCGGCGTTCTGTTTACTTTCCGGCTGCGAAACAGCACAGCAGGTATTAAGTGGTATGAATACCGGCTCAACGGGTTTAAGTTCTGCCGAAATAGCGTCAGGTTTAAAGGAGGCCCTGCGCATTGGCACTCAAAATGGCACTGGCAAACTTGCAGCCGCAGATGGATTTTTCAGCAATGCCGCTGTTAAGATACTGATGCCGGAAGAGGCTAAAAAAGTGGAAAGCACTTTAAGAAACATCGGGCTGGGCAGCCTGGTAGATAAAGCAGTGCTTTCTATGAACAGAGCCGCTGAAGACGCTGCCAAATCTGCCACCCCTATTTTTGTGGATGCTATAAAAGCGATGACGATAACAGATGCGCTTGGCATATTAAAAGGCGGGGATTACGCCGCTACCAATTACTTTAAAGACAAAACCACGCTGCCATTAACCAACGCCTTTCGCCCTGTAATTGAAAAAGCGTTAACCAAAGTTGATGCTACCAAATACTGGAATGATGTATTTACCACCTATAATAAATTCGCTGCAAAACCAGTAAATACCGACCTTGCCGGTTATGTAACCGAAAGATCTTTAGCGGGTATTTTTTATGAAGTGGGGCAGGAAGAACTGAAGATCAGGAAAGACCCCGCGGCAAGAGTAACCGAACTCTTAAAAAAAGTTTTTGGCAGTGCCAGTCAGCAATAAAAATAAAATTAAGCCGGATATCCCAGGGCTGAAACCATCCCGCTCTTGTTTTCATTTACGATTTTAGGAGAATGTTACCATAAGGAAAGCCGTTTGGAGGTACATTGTGCCGGTATAATCTTAATTTTGCTGTTATTTCAATAACCATGAGTATAACAGCAGTTCCCACCCAGCCCACATTAACCGCTAAAGATTTTGCCACCGACCAGGAAGTAAGGTGGTGCCCGGGTTGCGGGGATTATTCCATATTGGCACAGGTACAAAAAGTGATGCCTGGTATAGGTGTTCCCAAAGAAAACATTGTAATTATTTCCGGTATAGGCTGCTCCTCCCGGTTTCCCTATTATATGAACACTTATGGAATGCATTCCATACATGGGAGAGCAACGGCCATTGCCTCTGGTTTAAAGGCTTCCAGGCCCGAACTGAGCGTATGGATTGTTGCGGGAGACGGGGATGCCTTAAGTATCGGTGGCAATCATACCATACATTTATTGCGGCGCAATTTTGATGTGAACATGTTATTGTTCAATAACCAGATATATGGCCTAACCAAAGGACAATATTCACCCACTTCAGAACAACAAAAAATCACCAAGTCTACCCCATTAGGAAGCATAGACCATCCTTTTAACCCGTTGGCGCTGGCTATGGGTGCAGATGCTACTTTTATTGCCCGCAGTATGGATCGCGATCCAAAGCATTTGCAGGAGATGCTGGTACGCAGCCACAGGCATAAAGGCGCGTCCTTTTTAGAAATATACCAGAACTGCAATATTTTCAATGACGGCGCTTTTGAGATGTTTACGGAAAAAAGTTCCAAGCCCGAACAGTCCCTTTTTTTAGAGCAGGGGAAACCGCTGGTATTTGGCGCTGCAAAAAATAAAGGTGTAAAGTTAGATGGCTTTAAGCCGGTAGTTGTGGAGTTGGGTAATGGGTTAAGTGAAAATGATCTTTGGATACACGATGAAAATGATTTTTACAAAGCACAGATATTGGTAAGAATGTTTGATGATCCTGCTGTAGAAGGTCATTTACCGCGCCCCTTCGGTGTTTTTTATGAAACGACAAGGGACTGTTATGAAGATGTTATGGCCATGCAGATTGAAGAAGCCATAGCCACCAGGGGGGCAGGTGATTTAGATAAATTATTAAGAGGTAAGGAAGTTTGGGAAATAGTTTGAAGCAATTCGGGTTTGAGCTAACTGCAATATCCAACCTATTCCACTCCCGCATTACTTAATACTGCTGCAAGTTTCTTTTCCAGCGCATCTCCCCTTAAGTTCATGGCAATAATTTTTCCTTCGGGGTCTAACAACACGTTAAAAGGAATTCCTTCAATACCATATAAAGGCACTACCATACTCTCCCATTCCCTTAAATCGCTCACATGCTGCCAGGTTAGCCCGTCTTTATAAATAGCATTTAACCATGCTGCTTTATCCTTATCTAAAGACACGCCAAGAACAGTGAAATTTTTATCTTTATACGCATTAAATGCAGCTACCACAGCCGGGTTCTCTTTCCTGCAGGGTGCGCACCAGCTTGCCCAAAAATCCACCAGGGTGTATTTCCCCCTGAAAGATTGCAGCGAAACCGTTTGCCCCGCAGTATCCGGTAAACTAAATACCGGCGCGGTTTTGCCAATAGCCGGCATAGCCGTTTGCTTTGTAAGAAACCCGCTATAGGCTTCGGTTATCTTTTTTACTTCTTCATTATCTTTAAAGCGGCTGGACAGCCTGGTGACAATCGGTTTTATTATTTCCGGATCTGTTTGTTTTTGCTGCAGGATGCCCAGTGCGTATAAGGCCACTGCCGGGGTCTTTGTTGTATCTGTATAATGCAACAGATATTCCTGCGTTTCTTCTGTTTTTTTTTGTTCAGCCTGGCTCCATATATTTTTTATACTGTCTGTTTCACTGCGGATGCTATTGCTTCGCAGTGTGTCAATAGCGGTTAAATAATTATTGAACGTAACGAGCAAAGTTTTAAGCGATGAGGAACCCGGGGAGGATGCGGAATATGCCGAAAAATTATTCCAGTCAGCAGCTATATCAATAACCGGTTCATCATTGATGAATAAGATATACCTGCCATCCGCTTCAAATTTCACACTGTAAATACCCTGTGCCTCTGTAAGTGTTTCAAAGCGGCAACTGCCATTTCCCGCATCCATAGTGGCAGTATCCAATACAACGGCTGATGATCCATAGGCTTTCGCGATAAGCGATACCACCTGCTTTTTCGGATTGTTCTGTATGGTAACATTTACCTGTGTCAGTTCCTGTTTTTGGTTGCAGGCAATAAAAACAAAAGAGATAATAAATAAGCTGATTACCGGGGAACAGTATTTCATATTCATAAAATCATTCGGCCGCAAAGATATTCAACATTCACCAGTATAAAAAAGGCGGCTGCATCTGCAACCGCCCGGGTAAAAACAATTGAAGTCTTTTGCTACAGATCAGTAGTTTCTAATTTCCTGGGAATTTTTATATCAATATTCACTGTTTCATTATTACGCAATACTTTAACCGGGTACGATGATTTGTCTTTAATATCAACCATTTTCTTTTTGGCCTCATCTGCATTTTTTATTTCGGTACCATCAATGGAGATAATGATGTCATCCTTTTTTATACCCGACTTTTCTGCAGCCGATGCCTCATTTACATCTATAACTTTTACGCCGTTACCTTTTTCGGTGTCCTGTATACGAATACCAAGCTGGGGCTTACTGTTAAACATATCCCAATCGCCCTGCCAGTTTTGCGGTCCGCGAAATTTAAACTCCCTGATCATGTCGTCATTGAAGGAAGGTGCATTATAATGAAATGTTCGTGCGGACGGTTTATGCTCTCCTAACGCTATTTTAACCTTTTTATGTTTGTTATCACGGAGGTATTGGATCTGTACTTCGTCTCCGGGTTTTAAATCGCCAATAGCATCTGCCAGGGAAGAAGGATCTGCAATATCTTTATCTCCGGCTTTTGTTATAATATCTCCTTTGGCCAAGCCGGCTTTTTCTGCCGGACTATCATCCATTACCTGGTTAATTTTGGCCCCCTTTTCATCTTTTTCTGTATATACGCCAAGCATGGCCCGCGGTTCTGCATCCATCATTGCATCGCCGCCAGAGTATCCCCATGCCCCGGGTGGCGCCGGCGGGAAGGGTTTACGGGGCGCACGGAAATCCCTGGCTCCCCGATCTTCCCCATCAGGAGAAATAAAGAGATCTCTTTTCCTGATAACAATGTCATCATCTTTGAATTCTGCTAATGGTTCGCCGTTTACAGTTACCTTCTCTCCATCTATTACAATAGTTATTTTCTCATTTTTATCACCCTTCTTTTTTATGATGATCTCCTCCTGCTTTTGCTTTTTATTTTTGGTATTCTGTGCGTTAGCTGAAACAGTGATCAGCATGAACGCACATACCAACGCCGTAAACGCAGAACTCTTAAAGAATGCTGTTTTCATATCATTTGATTTTAATTACGAAAGTATTAGTAGATCAAATGTAAAGCATTTATTTGAAATACGAAAGACTTCGGAAATGTTAAAATTAATACTCCCTGCTAAGGTTTACTGATAAAATGTTGCAGCTTGACTGTATATTCTTTTCCTCTTTTATAAGCGAGGTAACCCGTACCTGATAACACCAACGACTGAATAATAAATACTACCCCTATGCCCACCCAAAATGCAGAACCTCCCGGTTGCATATTTACAAAAAATAGCCGGTTTGCCCAGATCAGCAATATACCGGCAGCCAGCAAAACAAATTCCAGCGCTAAAAAAACAGTTATGCCTTTTATTGCTTTTTTTATCCGTGGAAACTCTTCAGCCTTTAGTTTGCCAGGATTCATATCATACGCGTACACGGTATCAATGCGTTGCTTATCGCTTCGGGCATATATTGTATATCCCATGCCCATTTGAAGGGTACCGAGAATAATCAATGACCACGCAGCGCCTTTGTATATAGGAAATTTTAAAAAAATAAAAAAAACAACCGCTATCAAAACGGCTGCAGCGCCCAGGATCAGGAATAACAGGGCTGCATTTTTTTCTGCAATAAAATATTGCTCAATATCTGCCTTCGTGAGCATACAACACTTTTTAAGAACAATAAGATAATAATTGCGGGTATTGAATTTTAAAATTGGGCTGAACTGGCGATTCCGTCTACAAATTAATACATCGGCAATCAAAAATCATTTTATCGCAGTATCATTTTTATCATTTTTAGTTTTTCTTTAAAGGAGGGGTATTTTACTGAAGGATCAAACCATACAGGAGATTTTAATACCGCCTTGGGTCTTGTAAACAGTTCAAAACTGAATTTCCCATGGTAATATCCTATACCACTGTTGCCTGTGCCGCCAAAAGGAAGGTTGGGGTTAGAGAAATGCACAAGCGTATTATTAATACATCCGCCACCAAAAGAAACGGTATTGATCCAGGTATCCTCTTTCTTTTTATTTGCCGTAAAAAGATAAAGCGCCAGCGGGTTTGGATTAATTGCAATAACCGCTAAAGCCTCTTCCATTGTTTCAAAGGGAATAACGGGTAAAATAGGACCGAATATTTCTTCTTTCATCAATTCCGACTCTAATGAGATGCCATCCATAATAGTGGGCTGTAAAAACAAAGAAGCTTCTGCGTAACTGCCTCCGGCAACAATATTACCCTGCTGCAGATAATTTATTAATTTATCGAATCGTTTTTTGTTTATAATTTTTCCGTAATCGTAACTGTTGCCGGGGTCATCTCCATAAAAGTTTTTAATGCTCTTAATCAAAGCTTTCAGCAGCTTTTCTTTAACGGATGAGTGTACCAGCACATAATCAGGTGCTATGCATATTTGTCCCGAATTGGTATATTTTCCTACCACTATGCGTTTTGCTGCAATATCAATATTGGCATCTGCTTCTACTATAGCGGGATTTTTGCCGCCAAGCTCCAGGGTAACCGGAATGAGCTTTTGCGCGGCCAATTCATAAACAGCCTTGCCCACTCGGGGGCTGCCTGTAAAAAACACATGATCAAAACGAAATGATTCCATCATTTCAGTTACTACCCGGGCGCCGTCTCCAGGTGCTACGTATACATATTCCGGGGGAAAACTGGCAGTGATTATTTTTTGAAGAATAGCCGCTGTGGCAGGAGCAAGCTCAGAAGGTTTTATTACTACACAGTTTCCCGCTGCAATGGCTCCCGCTGCTGCCATCAATGCAAGCTGCAACGGAAAATTCCAGGGAGAAACAACCAATACAACGCCAAGTGAATCACGGTAAATGATACTGGATGATGCAAAGTTAAAAAGGTTGGTTGCAACAGGTTTTGGTTTCATCCATTGCCGCAAATTTTTAAGAATTGTTCTGATCTCAGCAAGCATGAGTCCAAACTCTGTTAAGTAAGCTTCTTCCCTGCTCTTTTTCAGATCAATATACAGCGCCTCATATATTTCTTCTTCGTAGTGTAAGAGCGCCTGCCTTAATTTTTTTAACTGTTGTTTTCTGAAATCATATGAACGCGTAGCTCCGCTGCGATAAAAGGCACGTATATTTTGCAAAACTACGGTGGCAACCATGTAAAGGAGTTTAACGCCTGCACTGTTAGGCCAAATCTAATTTTGGTTTATTCTGTAATATTTTTTCTATTTTTTCAATGATCTCCGGAGTAAATTTTTCAACCACGGCAAGCGCTTTTAAATTCTCCTCGAGTTGCTGTTTTTTTGTTGCACCCAGTATAGTTGTCGTAACGTTGGGGTTATTGATTGTCCATGCAATGGCAAGAGATGCCAGTGATACATTCATCTTCTTTGCGAGTTCGCCTAATTTTTTTACTTTTTTTATTTTATCATCCTGGATCCATCTTTCTTTCAACCAGTCAAAACCTTCCATAGCCAGCCTCGATCCGGCAGGAATACCTTCATTGTATTTACCAGTTAAAAACCCCGCCGCCAGCGGGCTCCAGATAGTAGTTCCTAACCCAACGTTCTGGAAAACAGGTAAATAATCCTGTTCCATTTTAAAACGCTCAAACATGTTATACTGGGGTTGTTCCATTGCCGGACCGATTAGCTTGTACTGCCCGGCTACACGATGTGCTTCCATAATTTCGGCGCCGCTCCACTGGCTGGTGCCCCAGTACAGAATTTTGCCCTGTTGAATTAAATGGTTCATTGTCCATACAACTTCCTCAATAGGCACGGTAGTATCGGGCCGGTGACAAAAATACAGATCAAGATAATCAACCTGCAGCCGCTGCAAGGCTTCATTACAGGCTTCAACCAAGTGCTTGCGGCTCAACCCGGTTTGATTGGGTTTGTTGTTTTTTCCTCTCCAGCCAAAGTAAGCTTTGGAAGAGATAATGTATGAACTGCGATCCCAGTTTTTTCTTTTGAGCACCCTTCCCATTAATTTTTCGCTTTCACCCAAAGCATATACTTCCGCATTGTCAAAAAAATTAATCCCATTGTCATAGGCAATGCCCATCAGTTCATCTGCCAAACCATCATCAACCTGTTTATGAAAAGTAACCCAACTGCCATAGGAAACTACGCTTAGCCGCAGCCCTGTATGCCCCATGTTGCGATAATCCATTCTTAAAAAATTAATAATCAATAATATAAAAGGACGTTCAAATTTAAGCGTTTCTTATTTAGAAAGCATATCGCCGGGGCTGGCAATAACCACTTATTTCAAAGTTTTTTCCTTTTCTTTGTAAGGAACGGTGCTGTATATGGAGCAAAAAAATTATTTTAGCAATTAATTGAGGTATGAACAGGATGAGTTACGAAATTAAACAAGATGGTAAATTCAAATATATTGAGGAAGGCAGCGGTGAAACATTGATTTTACTCCATGGCCTTTTTGGGGCACTGAGTAATTTTGGAGACCTTATTGAATATTTCCGCCGTCAGTATAAAGTAGTGGTACCCATGCTTCCGTTGCTGGAGCTTGATCTGCTGCACACTTCTGTTGGCGGAATTGAAAAGTTTGTTCATAAGTTTATAGAATATAAATCGTATTCAAATATTCACCTTTTGGGTAACTCCCTGGGAGGGCATGTGGCTTTGCTTTATGTTTTGAAACATCCCGAAAACATTAAATCACTTATACTTACAGGCAGTTCGGGATTATTTGAAAGCGGGATGGGAGACACTTATCCCAAACGGGGCGACTATGAGTACATCAGAACCAAAACAGAACTCACTTTTTATGATCCCAAAATGGCTACTAAAGAGTTGGTAGATGAAGTATTTGAAATTACTTCCAACAGGTTAAAAGTGATAAAGATTATTGCATTGGCTAAAAGTGCCATTCGCAACAATCTTGGTGAAGAACTGAATGAAATTAAACAACCTACTTTACTGGTTTGGGGAAACAATGATACCATTACCCCACCTTTTGTTGGCAGAGAATTTAACCGCCTTATTCCAAACAGTGAATTGCATTTTATTGACAAGTGCGGGCATGCTCCTATGATGGAGGTAGCCGATGAGTTTAACAAAATTTTGCACCAGTTTCTCACAAAATTGAACGAACCTGCAGCGGTAACCGGTTAATTTGCATCTATACAGAATAAGAAAATTTACTTCTTATGTTTGCAGGAGAACTTATATCACAGAACATTCCCATTTTGCATTTGAACGACAGTGCGGGTAAAGCACTACGGGAGATGAATGATTTTCATGTCTCTCATCTCCCTGTTGCAGATGAAGATAAATACCTGGGCCTGATAAGCGAAGATAGTTTATTGGACAATGATGAAAACACCACAATGGGAAGTATGCAAGGTATTTTTACCACGCCTTTTGTACGCGAGAACGACTTTTTTTTACTGGCAGTAAAACGTGCAAAGGACCTTCATTTATCTGTAGTACCGGTAATAACTGAACAGTATGAATTATTGGGCGCAATTGGCGAAGACGACTTGTTCAGGCATTTGGCTGTTTTTACCGGAATTGAAGAACAGGGTGGTATTATTATCCTTGAAATGGAGAAGAATGATTTTTCGGCAGGAGAATTAAACCGGCTAATTGAATCGAACGATGCTTACATTACACAATTCAATAGTTTTTTCGATACAACTTCCCAACTCCTTACCATCACCATCCGCATCAATAAAGCCGAGATATCCGATATTGTTGCAACCCTTCAACGTCATGAATACCATATAAAATTTTATTATGGCAAAGAATTGTACCAGAATGAATTGCAGAATAATTTTGTTCATTTAATGAATTATCTTAATATTTAATTTGTTAGTAGCTATTTAACAAATAAAAATTCTGTAATAATCCTATTTTAGTTCTTTGTCCACAAAAACAATATACATCAATAGAGCGGATGAGGGTACAGTATAAATACGTGTTATTGTGTGGGATGGTGCTTTGCTTTTTTCAATGTCTGTTAGCTCAGGAAAAAGAAGAAATACCCCATGAAGATGACAACGTGCTCAAGTCATCATTTCTTACCATTCGCGATATTATCATTACCGGCAATAAAATTACCAAAACCTATATTATTGCAAGGGAAATACCCATGAAGGAAAATGGCCAATATTCCATTTCAGATATACTTAAAAACCTTCCACGCTCAAAACAAAACTTAATCAACACAGGCCTGTTTATTGATGTTACAGTTGATTTTTCCAATTGGTTCAATGATTCGATGGATATTGTAATTGACGTAAAGGAAAGATGGTATTATTTTCCTGTTCCTTATTTTAAACCCGTTGACCGTAATTTTAATGTTTGGATCAATGAATACGGCGCCAGCCTGGCCAGAGTAGACTACGGCATTAAACTTATTCGTAACAATGTAAGTGGCAGAAACGATAAGTTAAACATATGGCTCATTACCGGATATTCCAAGCAGGTGCTGCTGAATTATACAGCGCCTTATTTTGATAAATCATTAAAAAATGGCATGAGCATTGACTTCCAGTTTTCGCAAAATAAAGAGCTCAATTATACTACGGAAAACAATAAGCAGATATTTTATAAAGATGAAAGCAGGTTTGTAACCGAAAAACTGCGGGTAGGGTTAGGCTATAGTTACCGTACCGGCTATATCAGGAGGCATAGCGTAAAATTGAGTTATAATGTCAGTAAGATCAATGATTCTGTATTAAGTCTTAACCCCGAGTATTATGGAAATAATACAAAGAAAGTAAAGTATCCCGAACTGAATTATCAATATCAATATTTCAATGTCAATTATATCCCCTTTCCGTTAAAGGGCTTTCAAGGGGAGCTTTCTTTCATGAAGAGAGGTATTACCAAAGATATGAACCTGTGGGAGTTTTCAGCAAAGGTGGGAAAATACTGGGAATTGTTTCCCAAATATTATTTTTCAATACAGGGTGTAGCAACCGTAAAACTTCCCTTTAAACAACCTTATTTTAATCGGCAAATGCTGGGCTATGGCGATATGTTCATGCGCGGGTTGGAATATTATGTGGTGGATGGGGTTGCCGGCGGTATGTCTAAAATAACATTGAGAAGGGAAATATGGAGCCCTAAGTTAAAAACTGGTTTAAAATCCAGATCTTATGGGGTTATTCCTTTTAAATTTTACCTGAAAACATACGGCGATTTAGGCTACATATACAGTAAAAAAGTGCTGAATGCTAACCCGCTTAATAATCGCTTATTGTACACAGGTGGTGTGGGGTTGGATATGCTGTCAATTTACGATCTTACCCTTTTCCTGGAATATAGCTTTAACCAGTTAGGTGAAAACGGCGTATTTTTACAGGCCCGTCTTGGTTTTTAGAAAATATTACAATGAAAATCGCGATATACAGCCGTGGTGGTGAAACCGTTAGGCAAGAAGACCTGATGCTGCTCCTGGATGAACTGGAGAAGCAAAAGATATCATGTTATATGCATCTTGATTTTTTTGAACAGGTCAGGCAACTCTTTCAATCCAATCAATACCCCACCTTTATAGATGCGGGCGATTTGGATGAGAGTTTTGAGTGCGTAATTAGCATGGGGGGCGATGGCACCTTACTGGATACCTTAACTTTTATAAGGGATAGTAATATCCCTGTGCTGGGTATTAATTTCGGCCGACTGGGTTTTTTGGCAACTATTGGCAAGCATGAACTCACCAACACAGTAACTGCTTTAGTTAACCGTACTTATGTCGTAGACAGAAGAAGTCTCATTCACCTGGATGCCAATATTCCCCTTTTTGGTAAAACGCCTTATGCCCTTAATGAATTCGCGATCCACAAAAGAGATACCTCTTCCATGATCAAGATCCATACCTATCTCAATGGCGAGTTCTTAAACACCTATTGGGCAGATGGAATAATTGTATCTACGCCCACGGGGTCAACAGGATATTCGTTAAGTTGTAACGGGCCAATATTATTTCCCGAAACCGGAAGTTTTATTATAACCCCGGTAGCGCCTCACAATCTTAATGTTAGACCCATAGTAATCCCCGACGATAGTATTGTTTCTTTTGAAATAGAAGGCCGAACAGACCAATTTATATGTGCGCTGGATTCCCGTCGTGAAATTGTGAATAAAGACATACAATTAGCCGTTAAAAAAGAAACATTTACCATAGGGTTGTTGCGGTTGGGCGAAAACAGTTACTTACAAACGCTCAGAAGTAAGCTTTCCTGGGGGCTTGATAAAAGAAACTGAGCCTGGATTTCTATTAAGATTTCATTAAAATCAATCACAATATCATTGACATTAGCTACTAATCCTGTATTTTGCGTTACTTAATGTAATGGTACGATGCGATGTTCAGATGCGTATTAAGTTGTTTCAACTTTAGTGATGAGCGTTTTGTAAAACAAATTTTGTATTGATGAAGAAGTTATTCGTATCAATTTTCTGTATAGCCTTTTTTTTATCTTCGATGGCACAGGTAGATGGCGTTGTGCAGGAAGGTGAATTTGGCGTTACTGTGGGTGCCGCACATTATTTTGGCGACATCAATACCAACGCATCACTAAACCGCCCAAAGCCGGCACTGGGTATTTTCTTTCGTAAACAGTTTGGAGAATACATCGCGTTACGCCTTGGGGTACACTATGCACAAATAGGGTATTCAGATATTTATAGCAAGAACGACTATCAAAAAAGAAGGAACCTCAGTTTTAACAGTAATCTTTGGGAAGCTACCATACAGGGAGATTTTAACTTTATGCGCTTTGTACCGGGCGAGCCTTTCTTAAACTTTACCCCATATGTTACGCTGGGTATAGGCGCTTTTAACTACGATCCCTACGCATATTTACAGGGTAAAAAATATTTTTTACGAAATTTAGGTACAGAGGGTCAGGGGTCATCCCTGTATCCGGGTCGTAAACCTTATAGTGCGGTGGCTTTTTGCATGCCATTGGGTATGGGCTTTAAATACAATATTAATCCCAATATTAATTTCTCTTTTGAAGTAGCTTACCGGTTTACCACCTCCGATTATATAGATGATGTAAGTACTTATTATTATCCTGATGCATTTGCAACTACCCTGCCTGGCGGTGCGCTTACTCCGTGGTATTCATTGCAGGATCGTTCCTATGAAACCGGAGATGGCGTAAGGATAGGTACAAAAGGCCGCCAGAGAGGATTCAGGAATCAAACAGATGCATATGTAATAGCGGAGGTGGGATTGGCATTTACGCTTACTTCGTACAGGTGCCCCACAGCTAAGCCATAATGCAGGTTGGCCGATTAGCGGTTTGCTTCATGCTGGTTTAATATGCTGATCAGTGGTTTTTTCGCTGATTTGTATTTTCTGCACTTCAACTTCAATTTAACCAGTCCGTTATTCGCTTCAATTATCACCTAATTTTACGTGCGAATGGTGCGTACAATTTCAGGTATGAATTATGTGACCGAGTTTAAGAAGTTTATAACCGGTCAATACCTTACAAAAGGACTGCGAATTACTGTAGGGGCAATATTGCCTGCCTGGATTTTATACAAATTCAACCTGCTGTCTGTTGGCATTGCTTTGCCATTGGGGGCCTTAATGGTTAGCCTTACCGATTCGCCCGGACCGATTCATCATCGCAGGAATGGTATGCTGGCCAGCAATATCCTCAACTTTGTTGTTGCCCTAATTATCGGGTATACCCGTAATTATCCCTGGCTGCTGGCCATAGAGCTTACTGTATTAAGTTTTTTTTTCTCCTTTATCGGTATCTATGGCAACCGTACCAACGCTATAGGACTTATTGCCATTATTGTAATCGTACTCAATATTGATGTATATTATGCGCAGGAACGGGTAATCAGCGATGCCCTTTTTATGCTGGGTGGAGGCATTTGGTATATGTTGCTAAGTCTTTTATTGTATTCGTTAAAACCGTATCGCCTTATACAGCAGGCACTGGGCGAATGTATTATGCTTACCGCTTCCTATCTTAAAACAAAATCAAAATTATACAAAACCAATGTGGTATACGATGAGGTATATAAAGAACTTCTTCCCCTGCAAATCAGCATACATCACCAGCAGGAACAATTGCGGGAATTATTATTCAAAGCAAGAAGATTTACCAGCGAATCAACAACAAGGGGACGAATTTTACTGATGATGTTCGTTGATTCGGTTGATTTGTTTGAGCAGGTAATGACATCACAGCAAAATTATAAATCTCTTCACGATTATTTTAAGGAAGGAAATTTATTGGAACAATTCAGGCAGCTTATTTTAGAAGCGGCAAATGAATTGGATAAAATAGGACTGGTTATTCAAAGCGGATTCCCATCCAGAGACACAGACAGCTTAAATATGCTTATTAAAGAAACGGAGGAAGCGTTTGTAGCATACAGGGATACCTTCCTGAAGCCCGATAACCTGGAAGGGTTTATCAGCCTCAAGCATATACTCAATTCTATAAAGGATATTGCGGATCGCATTAAGCGCCTGCATAAATATACGACTTACAGCAGCGAAGCCGATAAGGAAATAAAACATGAAATAGATGCAGAGCACTTTGTTTCACGGCAGGAATTCGATCCGAAGCTACTGGCAGAGAATTTTTCACTGAAGTCCAATATTTTTCGTCACTCTCTCCGGGTTAGCCTGTGTATTTTGGCTGGATACATTATTGCGCAGTTTCTTCCATTTGGTCATGGTTACTGGATACTTTTAACCATTGTTACCATATTAAAACCTGCATACAGCATCAGCAAAAAGCGAAATGTGGAGCGGCTGCTGGGTACCTTAACCGGCGCAGGAGCGGGGTTTTTACTATTGTATAATGTGCAAACCGATACCGTGTTGTTTGGCGTAATGATCATTGTGATGATCATTGGCTACAGCTTTCTTCAGATCCAGTATTCAATAAGTGTGGCCGCCATTACGGTATATGTACTGCTCGCCTTTCACTTCCTGCATCCTGCTGATTTCAAAAGCCTGGCAACAGACCGTGTAATAGATACGGCTATTGGATCTGCTATTTCTTTTACAGCCGCTTTGTTTTTTTTACCAAGATGGGAGCAGGAGCAGGTGAATGAATATATTCATAAGTTAATGGAAGCCAATCTTAAATATTTTAGTACAGTAGCCCGTGCATTTTATGATGCTGCCCCGGAGATCAATGTATATAAAATTGCAAGAAAAGACGCGTATGTTGCGTTGGCCAATCTTTCAGATGCTTTTCAGCGTCTATTATCGGAACCTAAAAACAAAACAAAGCAGGCGCAGCTACTACACCACCTGGTGGTAGGTAATCATATGCTTACCTCTCATATTGCCACGTTGGGTATATACATGCAATCCCTGGCGCCAAGGTACCATTCCGATGCATTTAAGCCCGTAGCAGACAGCATAGAATGGCAAATGCAAATGGCTATTGCTTTATCGCAAAACAGCGGGGGCGAAGTAACAGACCCAACAGAAAAAGGGTTTGCACAGATACGTGATATTGTTCAGGTTCTTTTAACACAGAGAGTGTCTGAGTTAAGAGACGGATCGGTAAACAGTAATGTAAGAAAAACGCTGTCTGGTTTTAAAACTATAACGGATCAGTTTGAATTGATTTATACCATAACAATTGACATCAATAATGTGCTTAAAAAATTAAAAAACGTTATTTGATAAATGATAAAGTGCTTTGGACATTCTAACTAAATCGTTAATTTTAAGGAATATCTTACGTTGTATGTTTTAAATCTGTTAATGTATGTCAAAACAAAGCAGCAATTGCATCCCGAATTTGTACTTTTGGAGCCTTTTAAACAAGTTCAATCCTTCTGATTTTAAAAAGATAAGGATCAGGTAAGATATTACTGGTTTAAGAAGATATTTTCCAGGATTATTATTTACAATATCCAAAAGCTAATGCCGTTAATATGAGGCTTAGAAATTATACCCCGATGAAATTCCATTCCGTACCTAAAAAACTGGGCTTTGCCCTTCTTTTTCTTGCGCCTGTGCTCATTTCGGGCATCATTAAAGCAAACCGCTTTTCCCCTGTTCTTCCAACAGTTACCTATTATCTTCCAAACGATTTTCGTGCCGGGGTTCACAAGGTATTTGTAAACCGGTTATACGACAGCATTCATTTAAATGAATTAGGCCTCCAAAAAAATGTGCTCGAACTGGCGCTGAAAGGGTTTAGCAAATTAGCAAATAAGGGCAGGTTAAACAAAGACAGTATTCTTACGATTGTTGATTTTTCAAAATCGTCGCGCGAAAAAAGAATGTATATAATTGATCTGAAAAATGTTATGCTTTTGTTTAATACCAGGGTAGCACATGGCAAAAATTCGGGAATGGAATATGCACATAATTTCTCCAACATCATGTCTTCCCATAAGAGCAGCCTTGGGTTTTATGTAACAGAAAAAACCTACAGGGGTGAAAACGGGTATTCGCTTCGGTTGAGGGGAATGGAAAAGAATATTAATGATAAAGCGCTCAGGAGAAGTATAGTTATACATGGCGCAGCTTATGCAGACGATCGTTTTTTAAACGAAAAAGGAATGCTGGGAAGGAGTTACGGTTGCCCGGCGGTACCGATGGAAGACCACAAGGCTATCATTGATGCCATTAAAGAGGGTTCCTGTTTATTCATTTATTCGCCCAGCAGTAAATATTTAAAAACTTCCACGATCCTAAACGGTTAGAATAAATATAAGAATGGTTAAGGTTGAAGCCTGGTCTGCTACGGAGACCGGGCTGTTTTATTCCATTACAAATCTGTAGCCAACCCCTTTTACGGTAATAATTTTCAATGCAGGATCGCTTTTAAGATAGCTCCTGATTTTAGTGACGTATACATCCAGTGTTCGGGAATTAAAGAAGGAATCGCTTCCCCATAATACGTTCAGGATATCTCTGCGGTCAATAACATGCTGACGGTTTTCATATAGCAGTTTCAACAACTCACTTTCCCTGAAAGATAATTTTTTCTCCACCATATTGTATATTAAAGTTTGCCGGTGCGGATTAAAAATATACTCACCCATTCTGATCTCATCTTTCGGTTCCTCGCTTTGTGCTTCCCCGTTGCGGTAGCGCAAAGCATTTTCAACCCGTACAATCAGTTCTTCCATGCTAAAGGGCTTGCGGATGTAATCATTGGCGCCTTTGTGGAATCCTTTTACGAGATCGGTGGTTTGAGTTTTGGCAGTTAAAAAAATAATGGGCATATTCATATCTGCCTTCCTGATTTCTTCGGCAATGGTGAAACCGTCTTTATTGGGAAGCATAACATCCAGGATGCAGATATCAGGTTTGATTTCATGAAATTGTGCCATCACATCTGCACCATCCATCTCTAACAACACTTCATAACCCCTGCTTTCAAGGCTTTCTTTTACAATCTTCGCCAGGAATGTTTCATCTTCAACATACAGTATCCTAGTTTTCCTCATGGGTAATGGGCAGTTTGATTATAAATTCGCTTCCACTGCCCGGTTCGCTCTGCAGTGTAATTGTGCCGTGGTGCTGCTGAACAATATGAGCTACATAACTTAAACCTAAACCATATCCTTTTATGTTGTGCCTGTTATCGGTTGGAACGCGGAAGAATTTTTCAAAGATTTTGTTTTTAAATTCTGCAGGTACCCCAATGCCATTATCCTTCACCCTTAATATGCATTCATTGTCTTTACAGCTAATGCTCACATCAATGAGAGGTTTGCCTTTGCTGTACTTAAGTGCATTATCCAAAAGATTATACAGCACACTGGTAATATGCAACTGATCTGCCGTTATCATAAACTGGCTGCCGGAACTGTGCAGGTTGACTTTTGCTTTCGCCTTTTCAAATTGCAGTCCCATGGAGTCTATTACTTCAGTTGCCAGTTGTTTTAAATCAAATTGTTCATATTTTAACTCTGTCTGCTGTTTTTCAAACATCGAAAGTTTAAGCACTTTATCTACCAGCATAGACAACCTGCTTAATTCATTTCCTGCTATATCAAGGTATTCCTTTGTACGTTCGGGCTGCTGTAATACATTAAAGTTTTTTATGGCTTCAATGGCCACACTCACTGTAGAAATTGGTGTTTTTAGCTCATGGGTGATGTTGCTGATGAAGTCGTTTTTAATATTGGTAAGCCTTTGCTGATCTCTTAAATTCCTGTATAAAACAGAAAAGGCGGTGATGGTTAGACCTATAAGGAAAATTGAAAAAACAATTTGAGGCAAAATTTTTCCAAATATATAATTAGAAGTATTGCCTAACTGTACCTGGTAACTGATCGGGTGCGTAAGTCCGATAGTGGCTTTATTCCACTCGGGCCGCGATTGTTCATCGCGTTTTTTTTCAGATTCCTCCTTTCTTGTAATAGAAAAAGGAACATTTATATCTTCCTTCTGCAGGTTTTTTTTGTAGGCCTCTCCGATATCCACAACCCGTAGCGAATCCTGGAGAGAATCTATGCCGATTAAAAATTCAAAAAAGCGTCCGCCGGCTTTATAACTTCTGCGCAACGAGGTATCGCCGGGTACCGATCCTGCAGATCTTTCCACTGTAATAATGGAATTGCGTGTGGGTTGCGGGGGAATATTATAAAACGAATCACTCATGCGTTTTCTTATCGTTTCTGTAAACCGCGCTATATCAGGAGGTAAACCATAGCGCAGCCTGGAGGTACTGTCTAACTTTAGCCTGGATGACTGCAGGTCGAAAACCGATTCGCGGAATATTACATTGGTACGAAAGCGAAGCACTCTTTTCTCTTCGTTAATTTTCATACCGATCCAATACACCTGAAAGGCGGCAATCAATAAGATGGCTGCTACCATTAAACCAACCGATATATTGAATTTACGGGTCATGTAGCTGCAAAAATATATTTTACCCCCTTCAAGTTGTTATTGCTTTAACCTTAATTAACATCTCACCCCAAAATATAATAAAACGCTTAATGCTGCGTTACCTCTAAATACGCTTCATCCAATATTATTAAAATAGCCATCATGAACTCCTTTACATCAAGAAACTCATTTGATCTTAACAGGCTGTTTTTCAGCTTGCTGAATAAAATTATGCAACGTCCTGACTTTTACCCTATCAAATACTATCATAAGAGAAGACGGGGAAGAAACGAGTTGGAAAGTTTATAGTTAGCTGAAAAGATATTCCACATCATCCCTGGAAAGGCTCTTAACGAAAGTGCTGTCGTCTGCGATGAGGTCACGCGCTAAAGAACGCTTTTTTTCCTGCAATTGAAGTATCTTATCCTCAATAGTGTCTTTGCATATCATGCGATAGGCGAAAATATTTTTCGTTTGTCCTATACGATGGGTACGGTCAATGGCCTGCTGCTCTACGGCAGGGTTCCACCATGGGTCAACAATATATACATAATCGGCAGCGGTAAGGTTCAATCCCACGCCACCGGCTTTGAGAGAAATTAAAAACGCCCTGCAGGTATCATCGTTCTGAAAACGGTTGATGGCACGCTCTCTTTCGTGTGCAGGTGTGCTTCCGTCGAAATATTCAAAAGGCACATCCAGCGATTTAAGCTTGTCTTTAATAAGTGCCAGCATACCCAGGAACTGCGAAAATACCAGTGCCTTGTGATTGCTTATATTTTCAGTGATCTCCCTGGCTATTTCTTCCAGCTTTATCGAATGATTGGGGTATTTCTCCGGTTCATTCATAATTGCAGGCGAATCGCATATCTGCCGCAGTTTCATCAACCCCTGCAAAATGGTTAGCTGCGAACGCTCAATACCCTGCTCATTGATCACGCCCAATATTCTATTGCGGTAGTCGTTGCGGAAAGCTTCATAAATTTCCCTTTGCTCAGACTGCATTTCGCAAAACAGGATCGTTTCCGTTTTTTCGGGAAGATCTTTTGCCACCTGTTCTTTGGTGCGCCGGAGGATAAACGGATACAGCAGTTTCTTCAAATGCTCTTTCCTGTCCTGTTCTCCAAATTTATCAATCGGAGTAGCAAATTCATTTCTGAAGTATTCAACACTGCCCAGCATACCCGGATTTAAAAAATTCATCTGTGCATATATATCAAATGTGTTGTTCTGCAGGGGCGTACCACTCAGGCAAAGCCGGTTTTTTGATACCAGCAGGCCCGCGGCTTTGGTTACCTTGCTTTGGGGGTTTTTAATGGCCTGCGATTCATCAAGAATAACGTAATCAAAATGCATTTCGGTAAGCAATTTGATATCGCTGCGTAAAGTGCCGTAAGTGGTGATAATAATATTATGAGCATTAAAAACTTCCTTGCTCCGGCCCCTGTCGCCACCATGGTGAATATAATAGCTCAGATCGGGGGTGAATTTTTTTATTTCATTTTCCCAGTTGAACATCAGGGTCGTAGGACAAACCACTATGGCCTTCAGTGATTGATGGGTATCGCGGTAAAACTGCAAAAATGACAAAGCCTGCACTGTTTTACCCAAACCCATGTCGTCGGCCAGGATACCACCCCAGCCTACTTCGCTCAGGTAATTCAACCAGTGATACCCAGCTACCTGGTAGGGGCGTAAAATATGCGCCAACGCCGGGGGTGGGTCAATTTCCTTGATACGGTTAAATCCTCTCAGCCGGTTGTATTTCTCTTCCAGTTCTATTAAAACTTCGGCTTCATTCCGCTCTTCGTACAGTTCATCTATTACACTCAGATGGTATTTTGAAAGACGCAAAGAATTGTTTTTACCCTCCCCTACCCTGAACAGCAGTGAATATTTTTTTAGCCAGCCCTCGGGTAATATGCCAAGCGTGCCATCGTTAAGCTGAACAAACTGCTGTTTGTTAACCAGCGCTCTTTTAATTTCGTCTATACTTACCTGTTGTCCGCCAAACACTACCTTTACCCTGGCATCGAACCAGTCCATGCCACTGCTGATATGAATTTCAGTAGAAGGTCGCGCTGTATTAAAGCGAAAGTTTTTCAGCACATCAAAACCCACTACCGGTACATTCATTTCTTTCATACTGTCTACAAACAAAAAGAACCAGTTGTTCTTCAAAACGTCGGCGCCTTTTAAAGCCAGTGTGGCCGCACCCTCGGGATGAATGAAATTGGAATGAAGCCCTTCTAATTTTTTTATAAACTGCAATTCCACCTGCCGGTTTCTGTGAATTTCAAGCACCTTATCGTTTACAGGCAATGTAATGATATCATTGGCGTTGAACCGTGTTTCAAAACCCTTATACGAAAATACAGGCACAAATAAAAGGTAGTCTCCTTTTTCCTGCAGCAGTACTTTTACCTCCGGATCACCATCTTTTATTTCCTGAACAAGACTTTCGGCAAAGCGTACTTTATAATCCTTCGTTAGTGGGATAATAACTTTTTGCAGGTAGTCGGGCCAGTCATTCCCGGCAATAAGCAGGTTATCCTTTTGGGCAAACCTTTCAATTTCCATTATATCTTCCTGCCGGCTCCAGTTATAAAAAGTATCCGCGTATTTAAAAACCATGTTGCTGTTCCACTCGTTTTCCTGCAAAGGCACTTCGGTTCCGTTCACCTGTACATAACAGGTTATTTCAACTTTTTCTTTCCGGGTATTTACATGAAAAACGGGAGTTGCCGTTTCATCCGACAACTGAACCTGAAGGAGATTTGAGGTAATGAAATTTTTCCGGTGTGGTAATAAATAGATGAGTGGGTTATCTTTTTGCTCGTTGAATAATTTAAGCAGTTTGGGATACCAGTATTCCGTGATCAGGGATTTGGTTTCTTCGGGAAGATCATCATCTTCATGATGGATAATGTTTTCCCAGATTCCCGAAAAAGGAGAATTACGGCTCACGTATTTATTTACTTCAGCTTCGTTTAGTTTACGGATTTGCTGCAGCAGTTGTTTATCCTGGTCTGTATACTGATCTGCATTTACAAACTTTGCGATATCAAGTTTCTCAATCTTACCGCTAAAACCTGTACCACTGTCATTTATTTCACCGCTAATGGCATCCAGTCTAAAGCAAGGATATGCTCCTTTTGTTTCATTAAATACTACACCAATGCGGTTGATATTTTCACCGGGCAGCGGAACTTCTTCCTCAGCTATTACCGGTTCCTGCTCAGCAACAGCAGTACGTGACTTAAGCAATCCCCCTGCTACAGGATCCGCCCTTTTAATAGAAGAATCAAGCACACGCAAAAAAGGCTTTCCATCTTTATAGGTAAATTCAAATTTACCCTTCAGATCATCCTCCAGTGAATAGCCGTATACTTCAAGCAGTTTATTTTTTTGCTTATCCCAGTTGCGGATAGAGTCAAAATAATACGGACCGTAGGCATTGAGCAATTGCAGAAACAGGGCCACTTTATGTACACAAAGCGGATGTTCCTGCTCATCGCATTTGCAGGATGTGTCAAAATTTCTCTCCTCGTTTTTTTGTATCACCAAAGGGAAGGATTCGCCATTGTATACCAGGTTTGCTTCTACCCTTTCGTTTGCCGCGCTTATGATATTTACTTTTAGCTTCTGCAGTATTTTTTCGGCTTCTGCATAAATATCGGGTGAACTCAGCAGCCTAATGCTTTTAAGTTCAATATCCCTCATTTTTATAACGGTGTGGCGCTGGTGATACAATACATCTTTTTCACCGAGCACATTTTTATCTAACAGTTCCTGTAACTGAAGCAAAGCCGCTGTTTCATGGCGGCAAATATCTCCCAGGTTGTACGGACAGGTACAGCGAACTGAAAGCCCTTTGGGGTCTTTGTATTTTTGGATGTATACTTTGTAAAAAGTGGCATAACTGTCATCCTTTACTCTAAAGGTAACTGAACCCAGCAGGTCATCATGTTCCATTAGTTCAACGTATCCGATAGAATGGATTTTTTTACCCCTGCGGATTACTTCATCTGTGCCATTATTATATACAAACTTAATAAGATGTGGTAAAGCCATGCTCGAGAAAAATTCAGTAATTCAAGCCTGTCGTTCAAAAAAGGCTAATTGGCGAAATTACAAAAAAAAGCTCAGTAGAGACTAAGTTAAGAAGGAGGTATAATATTTGATGGCCGGAAACGTCATTGAATAGCTATCAGCTTTCCTTCGGCATATACAGGCAGTATATCCGCAATATCCGCCGAAAGGCAGTACTGTATATCCTTTTGCAGCCCATATCCGCTTAAGCGCAGGTAATGTGAAGCCTGCCTGTCTTTAACAAATTGATAAATATCCGGTTTTGCTTCCATATAAAGCATATGCGCTATGGTGGAAGAATCACAGTTGACGTTAAAATAGGGTTTTACCCGGTCAATAACTGCCCCGGCAAATAATGTATCTTCCAGGTTTATCCTGTCTTTCCACGCGGCACAGGCTAATACTACATTTTGTTTTTGGGCAATGAGGTGGGTGGCTACAGCCGATAAATTAGGAAAGGCGCCAGTAATAATGTTTTTTGCGCCTCTTTCAAGCGCCATATGTAAAAGCCGGGTGCCATTGGTAGTGGTAAGTATAAGTATTTTATTTTCGATGAACTTACGCGGGTATTCGAATGGAGAGTTTCCATATTGCAGTCCTTCAGCTATTTTTCCGTCCCGTTCCCCGGCCGTAACCGTACCGGGCTCCCTGCCTAATGCTATGCATCGGGCCACCGTGTCTACCGGTACAACATAACTGGCGCCATTGTATAATGCCGTGGCGATAGTAGAGGTAGCCCGCAAAACATCAATGATTACAACGATGGTATTGTTTGCATCGTAAAGATGCAGCATGGAAGGCGAAAGCGCTGTATGTAAAGCAGGTTTATTTCCGTTCATAATTAGCTGCCATGCAAATATCTGAAAGAAAGGGGGATTTACATAAAAGATCAGCCCATTACGGCACGCCATTTTTCCGATTCGGCATAAAGCTTTATCAAGGCATTGCGTTTGTTCAGCAAAACTTCAAAATAGTTTTTCATGAAAAATTTTCCCAGCATGCCGCCAACAGCATCCCTTGGTTCTTCCATTTCAATAAGATCAATGACCAAAGTGCCATTTTCGACCGGTTTAAAATAATGCTCATGCCTGAAACTTTTTAAATCTCCCTTCACCTGCTCCTCCACAAATTTTTCGGGAACATTCATCTCCAGCACCCTTGCGGTTATAACTCTTGTTTTGCCCAAATGTTTGGCGGAGAGTGTAATGGTATCACCCGCATTTACCAGTATTCCGGCAGCGCTTGCCGATAAACTCTCATTTCTGCCTTCCAGCGCTTTTTTATACACTGTAGTATTGCGGCAAAGATCAAATACCCGTTCAACAGGGGCTTTAATGAATGTGGTAAGATGAATGGAAGCCATAGGATATAAAGGTTGTTTATACACATTATATTTGTTGCACAAAAGGCAGTTTTACTACTTTTGCCTTTAGCAACCTGTCTCTTATTTCAATATACACTTCACTGTCTATGTCCGCAAATTCCGTTGTTACATATCCCATGCCTATGGCGCGTCCCAGGGTGGGAGATTGCGTACCGGAAGTTACCCGTCCAATTAAGTTCCCTTCTGCATCCTTAATCCGGTAATCGTGGCGTGGAATACCTTTATCTGTCATTTCAAAACCCACTAATTTTTTGTCAACACCCGCTGCTTTCTGTTTTTGAAGATATTCACTTGCCGTAAAGGGTTTGGTAAACTTGGTGATCCAGCCCAAACCTGCTTCCAGCGGTGTGGTAAAGTCATCAATATCATTACCATACAAACAATAACCCATTTCTAACCGGAGGGTATCCCTGGCTCCAAGTCCTATGGGTTTTAGTCCTGCCTGCGCTCCTGCCTCAAATATGGCATTCCATATAGCTTCCGCGTTACCATTCATACCTTGCCCGCCCGCAGGCAAATCTTCAAAGTATATTTCCACCCCACCGGCGCCAGTATACCCCGTAGCGCTGATCAGCACATTATCAATGCCGGCAAAGCGGCCTTTCACAAAAGTGTAATATTTCAGGTTCAATATATTTAGTTCTGTAAGCGGTTGCAGCATTTTTGCCGCATTAGGCCCCTGAACCGCTAAAAGACAGGTTTTCTCTGAAATATTATGCATTTCCACATTGCCGGTATTGTGATAGCTGATCCAGTCCCAGTCTTTTTCAATATTAGAAGCATTAACCACCAGCATGTAAACTTTATTGTATTCGATACAATATATCAGCAGGTCATCAATAATTCCACCGTTTTCGTTGGTCAGGCAACTGTACTGTATTTTGCCGGCGGTAAGTTTGGATGCATCGTTAGTTGTTACCCGCTGAATGAGATCCAAAGCACCTTCGCCTTTAAAAATAAACTCTCCCATATGGCTAACGTCAAAAACGCCGGCATTGTTACGTACGGCTGCATGTTCATCATTAATTCCTGTATAACTGATTGGCATATTGTATCCCGCAAACTCGGCCATTTTGGCACCGGCAGCAATGTGTTTTGCTGTAAAAGCTGTTTGTTTCATGAAAGTCAATTATTAAAATGTTAGTGGGCAATGCGGTTTATTTTATGGTGAACAGTCAATAGTGAGTAGTAAATAGAAAAAACCTTAATTCACCCGTTGTCTTTCAATGTAATCTTACCACTTACTACTTACTACTTACCACTTATCCCTCACCCCCTTCCTGCAATCTGCACCATGTATCCCTTACCACTTACTCCTTACCCCTTCTCTCCCTTAAACCAACTGCTGTACATAAGGTAATTATTAGCTATGCGGTTAATTTCTCCGCCGATCAGTTCCTCCGGTACATTCTTCACTTTTTTTGCAGGAACGCCTGCATAAATAGACCCTGCCGCTACTTTTACTCCTTCCAGTACAACAGCACCTGCCGCAATTATGCTGTGGCTTCCTATTTCAGCATTGTCCATTATAATGGCGCCCATGCCAATCAAGACATTGTCGTGCACTGTGCAACCATGCACAATGGCATTATGACCAATGCTAACATTATTTCCAATAATGGTTTTTGTTTTTTGATAAGTACAATGTACTACTGCTCCGTCCTGTATATTAACCTTATTACCTATGCGAATAGCGTTAACATCACCTCTTACCACAGCATTGAACCATACGCTACAGTCATCACCTATTGTTACATCTCCCACTATTGTAGCATTAGGCGCTAAATAGCAATTTTGTCCAAAAACAGGAGATATTCCTTTTACGGGCAATAATAATGGCATAACGAAAAGTTTCTTTTATTTTTTTGTGGTCTTAAACATGGCATATGCGACATTATTCGTGTACTGATGGCAATAGTTTATACCAATGCGATATCAAAATTTACCAGCTCAACAAATTGTTGCACTCTTTCGTCAATAGTGTTTTTCGTGAGTTCTCTCAGTCGCGTAGTCCCAAATTTTTCTACACAGAAGGAAGCTATTGCCGAACCGATGATAATAGCCGACTTCATTCCTTCAAAAGAAAAATCTTTAGTACTGTCTAAATAACCAACAAATCCGCCAGCAAAAGTATCTCCGGCGCCTGTAGGGTCAAATACTTCATCTAAAGGCAAGGCTGGTGCAAAAAACACATGATCACCATGAAAAAGCAGAGCGCCATGCTCTCCTTTTTTTATAACCAGGAATTTAGGCCCCATTTTCATTATCTCCCTGGCAGCCCGTACCAAAGAATATTGAGCACTCAACTGTCTTGCCTCGCTATCGTTTACCAACAGTACATCCACTTCTTTAAGTACTTTTTCCAACTCAGGCATTGCAGTATCCATCCAAAAGTTCATGGTATCCAGAACAATGAGTTTGGGAGGCTCCTTTAATTGTTCTATTACACTAAGCTGAACAGCAGGTGACAGGTTGCCCAGCATTAAAATATCGGCTCCCTGGTAACTGGCAGGAACAACGGGTTCAAAATCTTCCAGAACATTTAACTGCGTTTCAAGGGTATCCCGTGTATTCATGTCCATGTGATATTTACCACTCCAGAAAAAAGATTTTTTATCTTTTTTTCTTTGTACCCCTTCCATCTGAACTCCCCGGGCTTCCAGCATATCCAGTTCCTCCTGGGGAAAATCGCCTCCTACAACAGAAATTTGCTGAATAGGCTTAGTGAAATTAGACGCACTCCATGCAATATAGGTAGCCGCCCCACCCACTATTTTATTACTCTTTGCGAAAGGCGTTTCAATTGCATCAAAAGCCATGGATCCAACAACTATCACAGACATGATTATACATTTATTAAATGATCAAAACATTGTTTTAAAACCGTGCAAAACTAAGTCAAATAAATTAAGACTATAGGTTTTTAACCCCTTCAGAGACATTGATTCTTTTTATTTTTGCAACATGGAATTTGAAAATTTTATTTCAACGCTCAGCGCGTCTTCGCCACCTGGGATCATATCTGCTTATTTGCAGGCCATGTGGTTTGATGCTAAAGGAGATTGGGATAAGGCTCATGGTATAGTACAGGATATAGATGACAGCAAAGCCTCCCTGCTTCATGCGTATCTGCACCGCAAAGAAGGTGATGCCTCCAATGCACGGTACTGGTACAATCGCGCAGGTAAACCATTCCCTGCCATTTCGTTGCAGCAGGAATGGGAGCAGATTGTACAAGATTTATTGCACATGACAAAGTAAACGGCTGAATAATTTTGCAGCAAACACACGAAGAAACAAAGCCTGGAGTTCAGGCGTATGTATTGAGTCTTAGCATCCTATACTATCCTAATGAAAGCCTCTGATTATTTTAAGTTATTATTGTCTGGAGAAAACTTTTGAAAGTTACATGAAAACCAATACAGGAGAGCATTTTAACCCCTCTCCGGGCGGAGAGGGGTTGGGGTGAGACAAAATCAGACTGCTAAAAACTTTTATTGCTTTTACCGGACAATAATGATTGTACGTTTCGGGTTATGATCTATTTTTCTTTTACATTAACGGATATACGCCTGTTTTTCATTTTATTTTCCTCAGTGTCGTTGGGCGCCACAAAATGGGTGGGGCCATAGCCTTCGGCGCCTGTTAACTGCTGGGCATTGGTTCCTGATGCTTTTAATTTTTCCAGAACAGCATCGGCCCGCGCCTGTGATAGTTTTACATTGGCAGCCGAATCGCCTGTATTATCTGTGTAGCCGCCTATTTTAATTTTGGCTGAAGGAAAGGCTTTTAAAATAGCAGCGATGTTATTTACCTGTTTTGAAGATGCAGCTGTAATGGCAGCGCTTCCTGTTTCAAAATTCAGGTCGTCAAAATCAAACCATTTGTCTTTGCTGATGGGATCATTTGAGATCAGGTAAGTTACCAGCATATCTTCAATGCCCCCTTTATAGGCGTCAAGTTCCGTATTGTCCGGTAATTTTACTTTTATTGATTCACGAACCGACTCCATAGCCGCCGGCCGGGTTTCGGTTGCCTGTGTAGCTACGGTATCTGCCGGCTTGGTTTGCATGGTATCGCTGCCACAGCTTTTAAACAAATAAAGCAGCAGGGCAAATGCCAGCACTGCCAGGACAAGGGGAAGCATCCAGTTGGTTTTTCTGGCGGTGGTTTGCATCGTAGGCGCCGCGTGACTGCCATGATCCTGCGCTTCCGAAAAAACGGATCCCAATGTAGACCCTATTCCCGAAAGGCTACCCAAACCTAAGGCGCCTGCCAGGTTGAGACCAGAAGGAATAGCGGACAGAATACTATCTTTTTGTGAGGCCAAAAAAGAAGCGATACCTGAGGCGCCAATATTATTATCTGTAACATATTTGCCCAGGCTTCCCAAAGCAGCAGGCGCAACCATATTCAGTAAAGAGGAAGCAGAAGATTGTTTAATACCTGAAAATCCTGCAATAAGATTAGAAATATTGCCTGATTTATCTCCGAATAAATTGCCTGCCATATTTAATAAACCCGAAAACTTTCCACCGCCACCCTCTAATAGTCCTCCGGGGTTGGTTAATATACCGCTGCTGCCTGCCTGGTTCGCCAGATTTAAAAGCGATTGAGCTCCTTCCTTGCTTTCCGCTTTGTTTAAAAAACCTGCTAAAACAGATGGTACCGCTCCGCTTAGCGCTTTCTGAATGCCACCATTACTTTCCCCAAAAGCGGATGCAGCCTTGCTTATCAGATCATTACTGAAAAGATTGTTAACAGAATCGAGAAGATTGAATGCCATAGTGATTAGATTTAAAATGTATACAATATGGACGCGAAGAATTTTAAGATGTGTTTTGTTGCTGAATCGGCTGCAAAGTATAAAAAATACATGTCATACTCCAGCATAAATCCTGATCCTTTAAGGGTTTATTTACGTACATCCGGGCGAAATAATTGGTTTGCATTACTTTATATTAAATATCTTTGCAGCAGCGGTAAAGGGGTGTATTTGAATGGAATGCATCCTTTATATTTACCAGCCCGTTTTTGTTCGTATTGCTAAGGCAAATGCAGACCATTATTGGCCGAATGTTTTAAAGTTCTGTTTATATTCGTAAAAACCTTATCCGAATATGCTTGAATACAATCCTGTGAATGATAAAATTACTATATTAATAGTTGATGATCATAAACTGATCAGAGATACCTGGTCGTTTATTTTGAACAGCGATCCACGTTTCCAGGTTATCGCCGAAACCGATTCAGGGAAAGATTCCATTGATCTCGCCGAAAACAATCATCCCAACATTGTATTAATGGATATCAATATGAGCCCAATGAATGGTTTTGAGGCTACAAAAGAAATCCGCAAAGTATCTCCTGAGTCAAAGATAATCGGTGTTTCCATGCATTCCCAGCCTGCCTATGCAAAAAAAATGCTCCAGGTTGGCGCTATGGGTTATATCACAAAAAACTCTTCCAAGGAAGAAATGATCGGCGCTATAAGCGAAGTGGCACAGGGCAACAAATACATCTGTCATGAAGTGAAAACCATCCTGTCTGAGCAAATTTTGGAGGACAATGAAAAGCCGGATATCAATCTCTTATCACAGCGCGAAATAGAAATCATTGACCTGATCAAGCAGGGGCAGTCTTCAAAGGAAATTGCACAGCAATTAAGCATAACACTTAAAACAGTAGAAGTTCACCGGCACAATATTCTGAAAAAACTGAACTTAAAAAATACGGCGGCTCTCGTAAACTTTATTAATAATGCCGGGATAGCGTAGAGCCCGTCAAAAAATCAATTATTTTACATACCAATTCATTCCTGCTTCCCGGAGGCAGGTTTTTTACGCATTAATCATGTCGGCACTTTCTATCACTACCATTCAAACCCAGTTGTACTGGGAAGATAAAACAGCCAACCTCCGGATGTTAACGGAAAAGATCAATGCCATTCCCGGGAAAACGGAAATCGTTGTTTTACCGGAGATGTTCAGTACAGGATTTAGCATGCACCCACAGGCGCTTGCCGAAAAAATGGATGGTGCTACCGTTGAATGGATGAAAACGGTAGCTGCCCATAAAAAGGTGATCCTTACCGGCAGTTTAATAATAGAGGAGGAGGGAAACTACTTTAACCGTTTGATATGGATGCTGCCCGACGGCAATTATGGTTATTATGATAAACGGCATTTATTCGCCTACGCTTCGGAAAATGAATACTATACTGCCGGTAAAAAAAGGCTTATCGCTTCGGTAAAGAAATGGAAGATTAACCTGCAGGTTTGTTATGATCTGCGGTTTCCGGTTTGGGTGCGGCAAAGAAATTTTTCCCGGCAGGAAGAAGGAGCGATAATACATAATGAATACGATCTTATCATTTATATAGCCAATTGGCCCGAACGGCGCAATCACGCCTGGAAAACACTGCTCCAGGCCAGGGCTATCGAAAATCAATGTTATGTGGTGGGTGTAAACCGTGTGGGAAACGATGGAAACAACATCTACCACAGCGGCGATTCCATGATTATTGACCCGCTTGGTGAAGTGCTGTATACACAGGCGCATAAGGAGGATATTTTTACCTGTATTTTGCAAAAAGAAAAACTGGAAGAAGTGCGCACGAAATTTCCTTTCTGGAAAGACGCAGATCGTTTTTTAATAGATCCCTGAACCAAACAATCCATGCAATGAACACAGCCTGGCTGAACGGCAACATCTATACCGGAAACAATAAGGAAACGGGCAAAGCCATCCTCGTTAACAACAATGTTATTGAAGGAGTGGTTAGTATAAATGAAATTGGGGAAGGCTATACTGTTAAAGATCTTGAGGGGCTCAATATAGCGCCCGCTTTTATTGACCTGCAGATCTACGGTGGCAACGGCAAACTGTTCTCGGCCGAATTGACCACAGACGCTATCGCCGCCACTTATCAGTATTGCCTTAGCGGTGGTTGTACGCAGTTTATGCTTACCATGGCCACCAATACCATTGAAAATTTTTTGAAGGGTATTGAACTGGTGAAGCAGTACTGGCAGCAGGGCGGCAAAGGCGTGCTGGGCTTGCACATGGAAGGACCTTATCTCAATCCTGTCAAAAAAGGAGCCCATGTTCTGGAATGCATTAAAAAACCAACGGTTGATGAAGTGAGCATGCTGCTGGAAAAGGGCAAGGGCGTTCTTAAAATGATGACGATTGCGCCTGAAGTATGCGATGAAGAAATAATAAAAATGCTCATTGGCAATGATATTATTGTTTCGGCCGGGCACAGCAATGCCACCTATGCCGAAGCCACAAAAGCCTTCGCTTTGGGCATCCCCGCCGCTACACATTTGTTCAACGCCATGTCGCCCTTCCAGAGCCGCGAGCCGGGACTGGTTGGGGCTGTATACAATAATGCCAACGTTAAAAGCAGCATTGTGCCGGATGGGATACACGTTGATTTTGTGTCGCTGCGCATCAGTAAAAAAATTATGGACCACCGGCTCTTCTTTATAACAGACGCGGTTGCCGAAACAGCCGAAGGTGAGTACCAGCATGTATTTAAAGGCGACCGCTATACCCTTCCCAACGGAACGCTTTCGGGTTCTGCTTTAACCATGATGCAATCGGTAAAAAACGTAGTACAGCATGCGGGTATAACGCTTGAAGAAGCATTGCGCATGGCATCCACCTATCCTGCACAGTTGTTAAAACGAAAGGTGCCTTTAGGAAAAATAGAGGCCGGCTATGCCGCGGAGTTCGTGGTTTTTAATGACGCGCTGGAGGTGAAGGATGTGGTTACTCCGTAAATGTTTGCGCCCTTTCAAAGGCCAATGCAAAAAGTAATTGCCACCCGGCACTGAGTTTGAGGAAATGAATATGAACCGTGGCTAGATACTACCTAAGCTGCTTAATAAACAGCAGCCGGATCTCCCTCTCCGGGAGGAGAGGGACCAAGGGTGAGGCGATTCGTTGCCGCGGCGAATCCCAATGACGTTTAAAGCGGTCTGACCCTCCTGCGTCGGGTGCCGACCGCTTTATACAACCGCCAGGAACACCCAGTTAGCGCACAATCTTCCGAACATAGTTATTACCTGGGGTTCTGGTCATTAAAAAGTAAACACCGCTGCTCAGTTGCTGCAATCCATCCATCATATAGCTGTACCTGCCGGGTGTGCACTGCAACTGTTTCTGCATGATCATTCTTCCATGCATATCCACAATGCTGAACTGCACGGTTTGCCGGGTGTTGCTGTAAAAACTGATGTCTAATTTATCCCGGAAAGGATTGGGCGCTACAGTAAGGTTAAATTGCAAATTGCTGCTGTCTGTTACGCTCAGTGTTTTGCTATAGGTAAATTTTCCGTCGGCCGAAACAAGCTTAACCCGGTAAAACCTTTGAGCAGATACAAGCGGTTCTTTATCCGTAAAACTGAACAAGTTAGAAGCGGGGTTCGAAATGTACACTTTGCCCACGGACTTATATGCTCCATTACCCTTATCGGAAGCTTCCACTTCAAAATATTCAACGCCGGCTTCGCTGTATTCCCATGTAAGCACCACCTGGTTATTGCTGAGGCGGGAAGTGAAACTGGCAATACCCAGGGGAAGAACGTACTGGGCTGTCCACGCATCAGTGTTCAATCCGTATAAGCTTTGAGCAACATTCACAAATTGGTTAGGGTTAAAATGTTCATTAGAAACCAATACCCTGGTCTGCCTAACGGCGGTAATACTCTCCACCTGGCCATTCAAACCGGCGCTTCCCAAATCAATCCTTCTTTTATTACCCGTTGCAAATAACGCATCCATATTGGTAAAGCCGGAGATCATCCAGATTGCACACGAACCTAGTCCCTGGTTACTATATCCTAATAGTATAATAATATTGTCATTGGCTATGGTGGCGCTTGTTATTAAAATTTGGCCTGCATCAAAACTCCCTTCTCTCGCGGCTATATACGTTCCGGGTGCTGCCGGAAGAATATAATGCGCCGTTTGATAACTTAACCAGTTCTTGGTAAACAAATGCAGTTTGCCATCACTGTACACCACCGCTTCGCAGTCAAAGGCAGTGTTATTGCTGCCTGTTGGTGAAAAATCCGTTTGATCGGCATATGAAAAATTAATGATTTCTATATCTGCCGCAGGTACGGTACCTGTAACTCCGGTAATATTAGTAATACTTTGTAAGGGAACCCGGTAAAATTTAAGATCTGTCCTGTTTCCATTGGCATTGTTTCCAAAATCACCCACATATATATAGGTACCGTCTGTTGTAAGGTCTTCCCAGTCTGAATTGGTGGCACCTGCTAATGTTATGGTTTGTTGAATCACCCCGCTTGTTGAATCCAAAACATAAATATCAGGGGTATTCCCTCCATCATTCAGCGCATACAATTTACCGTTGATATGGATCATCCCGCTTATTTCGGCAAGCGTTGACGAAAGGTCGGCTTTTTTGGTCAGGGAACCGCTTGTTGCATCATACGTGCATGAGCCATTATTGACCGTGGCAGACGATTGCCAGTTATTAGCCAAAGGATCCATACAACCCGGCACCTGTGCACGCAGGGAATAGCTTGCTGTAACGCACAGCAAAAGTGCAATAAAAACGACACGCATTTTATACAATTGCTTTTAAGTTTCCTTTTTGTATACAGAGGTTGGCGCCGCCGGTAGCGGAGGCATTGAATAGGACCTGGTTTGTGCTCAGTTGAATGCGGCAAATACCGCTATAGTGTAAGATTAGAGGTAAAACATCGGGATAAGGGATTCGATCGGGATATTCAGGTCGCTAAGATAATTGTTTTGTAATGATAAAAAAAGAAAGACCTGTGTTATTATTATATTACCTGTGGTAAGGTTGCTGCAAGGTATGATTACCCGTTAGCATCTCCATATTTATTGTGTTGCAGATGAATCGTATATGATCTCCATCACTTTATCCATCTTTCCGTCCCTGCCCTGTCTTACGTTTTCAACGGTGGGCGGCACATAAATATCTGGCATAACGCCCCTGCCATCCTTCGGCACATGATTGAACTGCACCAGCCTGAACAAAGGCATCCGCACTTTCATTCTGGTTTCGGGCAGCACCACATCCGGAATAAGAATACCGCTATTGCCATGCGCTCCGCCCCCGGCTTCTTCACCAACAAGCAATACATTAGACTGGCCTTTTACAGCATGGGCAAATAAAGTGGAGGCCGAAAACGTGGGGCCGTTGATCAATACAAATACCTTTCCGCTGTAATGATTTTTTTTCCGGGGATGGAAAACATGGTTTTCCCAATACCTGAAATGATACCTGCCATCCTCTTTTTTGCGGGTGGTAAAAAAAAGGATCAGTGAATTGATCCACCCCGAGCTGAAATAGCGTTTGTAGCGGCCCAGTCCATTGTGCATGGCGGTAACGGTATCAGCCACCTTAAACGGGGTATTACGGATATACCGGGCAAGCGTGGTATAATTGTTCACCTTTCCCCCCCCGTTGGTGCGCAGGTCAATAACCAGGTTGGGTATTCCCTTTTTCTGCAACTGGCGGAAGCTCTTCCTGAAAAAAGAAGGCAGCCTTCCCTTGCTGCCAAAACTGTGCACCGTCATTACAGCCAGGGAACTGGTGGTATCAATTTTCAGTGATCTGAAATTTTCCCATTTCGCCGGCTTCTCCTCCGGGTCAATCTGCCTGTTCCTGTTCCGGATAAAGGATTTTGCCAGGCTGTCATTGGCCGGATCAAATAATGCAGCACTGGCTGTTCTTTCATCACCCGCGCTGTCTGTATATTCAACTGTATAGCATTTCGACAACCCTATGATATTGCGGTGATAATAAGGGAACGCCGCGCTGAGCCTGATGTAATTAATATTTTCTGCAAACCCGTCGGTTGGCATGAACTGGAAAAGCGTATCTGTCAATTGCCGCACATCAAGCCCGTTGATGCGGGTGATCAATGTACCTCGTTTTAATATGCTGTCCTGTTTATTGAGATTGGAAGTAAGCACCATGGTATCGGGCCATATTTTCATGAACAGGGGGAAGGAGGGTTGTACATGCTCACGCTGGCGTTTGCTGTATGCCCGCGGATAATTAAAGCTGGTATGGCCGCAATGCACTTTGGTGGTGAGGGGGGCAAGTATGGTAAAGCCAAACTGCTGGCGGGTCATAGAATCGGTAATGGCATTGTAGTATTTGTTGAAATAATAATCCATGCTGTCTTTTGGCGTATACCAATACAGAGCGGGATGAAATTCCTCCATTATTTTACGAAGGAGGGCATAGTCTTTACGAAGCGCTTCGGCGGGAAATTTTTTAGCCGGATCCATTGCTTTTTTTGCTGTTTGGCAGCTTGCCGCGGATAATAGAAGTGCGGATAACAGTAAACCATACAAAAACCTGTTTGTCATAATGGTAAAAATATATTCCAAAATCCAAACAGAGAGAAAAATGTGAAAATGCCTGCCCGGCTGAACAGGCGGGTGAAAAATGTGGGAGGCGGGTGTGGGTTGCAGGTTACAAGTTGCAAGGATACCCCTGGTACCCTGTAACCTGCACCCTGCACGACCCCTATCCAAAAGCGTTCCAGCCCTGCGCAGTTAAAGCATGTTTATTACCAGACCGGGTTATTATATGGCTACCTTCGGCCGGTTCTGTAATATAGCCAATTACACTAATCTGTTCATTAAGCACAATTTTCTCATAATCCTCCTGTTTAATGGTAAAAAGCAATTCATAATCTTCGCCACCGCTTAATGCACAGGCAGTTGGATCAAGGTCAAGCTTGAACGCAAACTGCCGCGATGCTTCGTCAACAGGAATTTTATCTTCGTGCAGTACACAACCGACGTTGCTTTGTTTACATATATGTAATATTTCGCTGCTCAGCCCGTCGCTTATATCCATCATGCTGGTAGGAAATATGTCGTTCGCTTCAAAAAAGCTGATGATGTCTTTCCTTGCTTCAGGCTTCAGTAACCTGCGTAAAATATAATCCTGATTTTCCAGGTCGGGTTGCACGGAAGGGCTTTCCATAAATATTTTTTTCTCTCTTTCCATCAGTAATAAGCCTAAGTAAGCCGCACCCAAATCGCCGCTCACACAAACCAGATCGCCCTTTTTAGCGCCATCACGTTTTACAAAGCGGTCAGGCGCCACTTCGCCAATTGCCGTAACACTTATAATGAAACCCTTATTGGATGTGGTGGTATCGCCTCCTACAAGGTCTACATTGTATTTTTCACACGCAGCATATACACCTTCGTAAAACGCTTCCAGGGCCTCAACGCTAAAGCGGTTGCTGACGCCGATGCTGAGGGTAATTTGTGCCGGTGTGGCATTCATGGCATATATGTCACTCAGGTTTACAATTACACTTTTATATCCCAAATGGTTGAGAGGTGTGTACACCATATCAAAATGAACACCTTCTATCAGCAGATCAGTGGTTACTACAATTTGTTTACCAAAATGATCCAGTACGGCGGCATCATCGCCTATGCTTAACACAGTGGAGGCATGATGTGTTTCATTGTTCCGGGTGAGATGATCAATTAAACCAAATTCGCCAAGCGATGCTATTTCTGTACGTGATGACATGAAAAAAGATTAAAGTGAAAAGTAAATATCCTGCAGGTATCCTGTTCGGACAGGTAATTATTCCTGAACTCCGTTTATGCAAGCCAGCAACGCATCATGTATTTTTCCGTTGGTGGCCAGTATTTGCGGTTGATAGGGTGAATAGTAGTTGTTGCTAAAATCTGTGATCATACCGCCGGCCTCTTCCACCATTAAAAATCCGGCAGCACTGTCCCACGCCTGTAATTTATGTTCATAAAATCCATCGAACCTGCCCGCAGCTACCCAGCACAAGTCAATCGCTGCGGAACCTAAACGCCTCACCGGGATGCCTTTCCGGATAAGGACATTAAAAACATCTAAGGGACCGTTTGGTTCATCTAAAAGGCTATATGGAAAACCGGTAACTAAGCAGGAACTGGCCAGGTCGGGTTTTGAACTTACGCTGATAGGTTTATCGTTCAGGGTTGCACCCTTGCCCTTTTCGGCCACGAAAAGTTCATTGATAAAGGGATTGTACACCGCCCCCAGTATCATTTTTTCTTCGTGTTCTATACCTATGCTTACGCAGCAAATGGGAATGCCATTGGCATAATTAACGGTTCCGTCTATAGGATCAATGATCCATTTATAGGCAGAATCCATAACAATTTCCCCAATCTCTTCACTCAGGATAAAATGGTTGGGATAGCTTTTTTTGATGATGTCAATAATAGCTTTTTCGGACGCGTGGTCTATTTCTGTCACTAAATTATTGATGCCCTCTTTGTTGGAAATTTTGAATGTACCATTAAATGAATCCCGCATAATGGTACCCGCCGCTTCGGCGGCCTCTAATAAAGTTGATTTTAACATGCCGCAAAGATAACAACTTCAAAAAAGAGTTATCTTTACCGATAAACCTAAACACATAAATATGGAATTATTTAAATCCGGTAATCCCACTCTCAGTGAAAAAATGTTCAAGTCAACGTTAACAGCAGACCGTGAGGATGTTATGACGGTAAGAGGAACGTTGAATAAATTCGGTTTCCTCTTTTTAATGGTGATGGCTACTGCTTTTTTTAGCTGGTACAGTTTTGGCAAAGGGGTAGATGTAACCTCATACATGTGGGGTGGCGCCATAGGCGGACTGGTTGTGGCACTGGTAATCGTTTTCAAAAAAACTTGGGCTCCTTTCCTGGCCCCTGCCTATGCTTTGTTAGAAGGGCTTTTCGTGGGCGCCATATCGGCCTATTATAATCATGCATTTGAAGCAACTGCCCCATATATTATTACTCAAGCTGTAGGATTAACCTTTGGGGTAGCTATCGCTATGTTTATTTTGTACAATATGCGTATAATCCGCGCTACGGAAACTTTTAAATCGGTTATTATTACTGCCACTGCCGGTATAGCCATTTTTTACCTCATTTCAATTGTACTGCGTTTTTTTAGTATAGATATTCCTTTTATTCACCAGGGTAGCACATTTGGAATTATCTTTTCATTGTTTGTTGTAGGCATTGCCGCACTTAACCTGATTCTGGATTTTGATATGATTGAGCGTGGTTCCGATGCAGGCGCCCCTAAGTTCATGGAATGGTACGGCGCTTTTGGGCTATTGGTTACCATTGTATGGCTCTATCTTGAAATATTAAGATTACTGGCGAAACTGAACAGCAGGAAATAAGCTGAAGAAACGGTATCTTCTAAACAAATTTGTAAACCGCCGCCGCAGCGTGGCGGTTTTTTATTAGAACAAATCTCCGTTAGAACAATCCTGCTATCAATCCCGTCCACCCGGTTTGGTGCGATGCGCCCAATCCTTTACCATTATCGCCGTGAAAATATTCGTGAAAAAGAATATAGTTGTTAAAATGCGGGTTGCTTTGGAGTTTATTGTTGTCGCCATATATTGGCCTTTGTCCATTAGCGTCTTTTAAAAACAACCGTTTCAACCGCACCGATAGTTCCTTGCTAATTTGAACCAGTGTTAAATATTGGCCGGAATGGGTGGGGTATTCCACCTTAAATTCATCGCCATAAAACAGGTGGAATTTTTGCAGGGATTCGATGATCAAAAAGTTTAACGGCATCCATACCGGTCCACGCCAGTTGGAATTTCCTCCAAAAACCGGAACAGGCGATTCGGCAGGGGCATATTGCATGTTATACGTTCCTTCACCATTGGTTATTGTATAGGGATGCTGATCATGAAATTTAGACAGCGACCGGATGCCATATGGACTCAGAAACTCCATCTCATCAAGCATGCGGTATAAAATTCTTTTCATGCGGTGCTCCCGCAACAAAGAAAGCAGGTGCATCTCATTGTCTCCTTTTTCATTCCATCGCGAAACCAGGGTAGCAAGTTCGGGGCGGTGTTTCAAAAACCAATTCAGATGCCCTGTAAATTTGGTTTGTTTTTCGAGTATGGTTTCATGTAATATTTCCACTACAAATAAAGGGATGAGCCCAACCATTGATCTTACCTTCAGTTTAATTTCTTTTCCTCCCGGTATTTTTAACTCGTCATAATAAAATTCGTCATCTTCATCCCATAAGCCACCTGCATTTTCACCCATAACAGACATAGCGCCGGCGATATACATGAAATGCTCAAAAAATTTCGTTGCCATATCCTGGTAAACGGGATTGGTTTCAGCAAGTTCCAGCGCAATCCGCATCAGGTTTAAGCTATAGGCCGCCATCCAACTGGTTCCGTCCGATTGTTCCAGAATGGTTCCACCGGGAAATTTTTGATTACGGTTAAATACACCGATATTATCCATGCCCAGAAAACCACCTTCAAAAATATTATTTCCGGTTTCGTCTTTGCGGTTTACCCACCAGGTAAAATTGAGCATCAGCTTATGAAAAACCGTTTCTAAAAAGGCCGTATCACCCTTGCCGCCATTATTTTTTTTATCCATTTCGTACACCCTGTAGGTTGCCCAGGCGTGCACGGGAGGATTAACATCTCCTAATGCCCACTCATAAGCAGGCAACTGCCCATTGGGATGAATATACCATTCGTGTGTTAGCAGCAGCAGTTGCTTTTTTGCGAAAGCCGCGTCTACCATTGCCAGGGTAATACAATGAAAAGCGAGGTCCCACGCTGCATACCAGGGATATTCCCACTTATCGGGCATAGAAATGATATCGGCATTGTTCAAATGTTTCCATTCGTTATTTCTTCCCTCAAGTCTTTCCGCGGGAGGCAATGGGCCGGCAGGGTCGCCTTTCAACCATTGCCCAACATCATAATAATAAAACTGCTTACTCCATAGCATACCTGCCAATGCCTGGCGCTGTACATTCTTCTCATCTTCGGAACTGATATTGCTTTGAAGGTCGCTATAGAAATTATTTGCTTCCTGCAAACGTTGCTGAAACAGTTCATCAAAATTGGATAAAGCATTATCAACCTCCCCGGCCACCAGGCGCAGTTTAATAACATGGCATTGATTGCCCTCTACTGTGATATCATAATGGATCGCGGCTTTTGTGCCCGTGTTGGTACCATTAACTGTTGGAAGACGATGAACGATAAAATCATTAATGCCATCTTTGCAATATTTTTTCCCGTCATCGTAACCATACAATTTTTTGGTATTCGTTTCATTCTCGCAAAATAAAAGTTCATTCGCCTTTTGATAATACAAGCGAAATGGTTTCATACGGGTGTGTTGTACAGCAATGGCTCCGTTATCATCAGCGGAAAGCGATGGCTTTTTATTATCGTAACCCCACGACCAGGTATTGCGAAACCAAAGCGTAGGCAAAACATGGAGTGCCGCCGGTTGGGAGGAACGATTGCATATGGTTAATTGAATAAGGATATCATCAGTATCCACCTTGGCGTACTCAATAAAAATATCAAAATAAGCATCGGTATTAAAAATGCCTGTAGCCATTAATTCAAACTCTGGCTGCAGCCGGGTTCTGTTTCTATTTTCCCCAACGAGTTGCTGGTAAGGAAATTCCGCCTGCGGATACTTATACAGCATTTTCATGTAAGAATGGGTGGGTGTAGCATCAAGATAGTAATACAATTCTTTTACATCTTCTCCATGATTGCCTTCGGCATTAGACAGACCAAATAAACGTTCCTTAATAATGGGGTCCTTCCCATTCCAAAATGCCGGAGCAAAACAGAGCAATTGCCTGTCATCACAAATACCACCCAATCCCTCCTCGCCCCAGCGCCAGGCTATACTTCTGGCCTTATCATGGGTAGTGAACTGCCAGGCGTCACCATTGGAACTATAATCCTCTCTCACCGTTCCCCATTGTCGTTCCGATACATAAGGCCCCCATGTTTTCCAGCCCTTTTTTAAAAGCCGTTCCTGTTCTATATTCATATCACCCAATAAAAAGAATCAATAACCTGAATTGTTCTTAATAAAACCCGTTTATTGCTGAAACGGTTTTTAATTTTTATTAGCTGCCACTATATCATTTACCCGTTTTCACTGAACCCCGGGTACAGGGTCATGCCACCGTCAACAAATAAAGTGGTACCGTTCACATAATCGGAGTCGTCGCTGGCTAACCATACAGCAGCCGCTGCAATATCTTCCACCACACCTACCCTTTGATAGGGTATTAATTGCAGCAGTTTTTCTTCCGCCTGCGGTGTAGCCCATGCATCGTGATTTATTGGTGTTTTAATGGCTCCCGGGGCGATGCTGTTGATCCGGATTTTTCGGGGAGCAAATTCCTGGGCAATGCTTTTCATCATCAGCATGATCCCTCCTTTGCTCGCGGCGTAATTGGCATGTCCGGCCCATGGAATTACTTCGTGTACGCTGCTCATGCAAATGATTTTGCCGGCAGCTTTAGACTTTTGAGGGACGACCCCTCTTTTCAAAAATTCACGGATAGCGGCTCTTGCACAAAGAAACTGTCCGGTGAGGTTTACACTCAGCACCGTATTCCATTGCTCCAGCGTCATTTCGTCAAAAGCCGCATCACGTTGTAAGCCAGCATTGTTTATTACTATATCAACGGCGCCAAACCGGGCTATCGTTTCATCAAACATTTTTTGAACTTCTTCTTCCTGGCTAACATCGCATTGAAATACAATGCCTTCGCCGCCTGCTGCTTTAATGCCGGCAAGTACCATTTCCGCGGCATCTTTAGTGGCAGCTACAGGATGGTTTACTACTACTGTTGCTCCTGCTGCCGCCAGTGCCTTAGCTGTACCGGCGCCAATTCCGGAACTGGCTCCGGTTATAATAGCAACCTGGTTTTGTAATTTCTTTTCTGCCATAATGGAATTGGTCTTTTCATATATTGTTCGCTTATCAAAACTACACAATTGTAAATTCAATACAGGAAGATTGCGGCCTGTTAATCGGGTGCATTGCAAATTTTCGCTTATGCACCACTTTCCGGTCGGTGAGACACCGACCGGTAGCGGACTTTACAGGCGGGTGTCACCACCCGCCTGCGAAAAAAAACTACACAATTGTAAATTCAGGAAGATTGCAGCCGGCTAATCTGAGTTCAATATCCATAAAAAAAAAGCGACACATGAGTTACAGGCGCCGCTTTCTATCATCACTTATCCGGAAGGGTTTATATTATTCCATCAGCCTGTACAATTCGTCTAAGTTCGGCGAAAGAATGATTTCTGTGCGGCGGTTAAGCGCCCTGCCTTCGGGTGTGGCGTTGGTATCGCGCGGGTCAAAATAACTGTGTCCTGATGCCACCACTCTTGCTGGATCAACCTGGTAATCTTTGGTTAAGATGCGAACAATGGAAACAGCTCTTGCTGTACTTAATGCCCAGTTGTCTTCAAATGTTTTACGAATGGGAATGCTATCGGTATGCCCTTCTACAACGATCTGTATTTTAGGATCGGTGTTCAGCACCTGGGCTATTTTACCCAATGCCTCCTGGCCATTTTTACCTACTACCGCGCTGCCCGATTTAAAAAGCAGGTTTTCCTGCAGCGAAACATATACCTTACCATCCTTTACAAATACATCAAGATCTTCGGCTTTGTACTGACCCAGCGCATTGTTAATGGTTCGCCGCAGGTTTTCAACCACACTGCGCTGCTGATCAATGAGCTTTTGCAAAGCTTCCAATCTTTTTTGCTGTTCTTCAATAGTAAGTGTAGTGTGGCTCAATTGTTCTTTGGTACTGGTAAGGAGTTTCTGTGCATTGGTCAGTTCCTGCTCTTTTAAGCTTTTGGCGGAAGCAATATCATTAAGTTCCTTTTTTAAAGATTCATTTTGCTGCCCGCTTTCTCTCAGGCTTTTACGCAGAGCCGAAAGATCATTTTCAAAACGGAGACTATCCCGTTGTAATGCATTAATGGCATTGGTAGCCTCGGTGAATTTTTTCTTGGATACACAGGAGGTAAAGCCGGCGCAAACGATCAAAATTGCGAGGGGAAGTAGGAGATGTTTCATATAAATTGGTTTTTCGGTTTACAGTTAATATATACGAATAGTTGCTGTGATGGAATGACGATGCCAAAAATAAAGAAATATTTTATTGCGCATGATTTTGAATCCCATGCACCCAAATTAACTGCCTGCCACAAAAAAACCTCCTGCTCATTCAGGAGGTGATCAAACAACAGGAGAAACGGTATAACCTAAAATTTTACCAACTGCTAAAACGCACACCCACTGCGTAAGGATGCTGATCTACCCCATACTGGTGTAAAGGAGTAATGGCGTACGAGCCATAGAGGCGTACGGGGCCCAATCCCAGTTCTGCAATATAGGCGAGTTTCCACCTTTCGAGGTTAAAGTCGCCTGCAAATTTCTGCTTGCCCAGGTCATCGCTCTTTTGTTTATTTCTTGCACCATACAAATAACTGGCGCTTGCGCCTACGCTAATATTCAATCCACCATTTTTATGCCCCGGATTAGGGTTAATATTTAGCATTAGAGGTACAGTTACATAATCAAAAGCCAGTTTATTTCTTTTAAAAGTAATATTCTGCCTTTCCACATAAGGATTGGGCGCCTCAATATACCGGATGTCAGATTTGTAGTAATATTTATACAATTCTATTCCCGCACCATATTTAAGGTTAACTACTTGTTTGTACAGACTCATGCGCTGCATAAAAAGCCAGACATTAAGGTTGAAGGACCCCGTCTTTACATTAAAATCACTTTCTCCCGCGGGGTGTGCCAGTGTGGAGCCATGCACAAAAGATTGGGCCTCTATTGTACCGTAATTTGTTTTATCATCATGATTGGCAAAACCCAGGTCCACAACAAACCAATTGGTAGACACTTTGTTTTTCCAACGGCTTCTGTGTGTATTCCACTCTTTGTGACGGGTATCTTCACTTTTATCTTCTTTCCCGTTTTTAATAATAATAATAGAGCCTACCCGTAAGGTATCGGCAGTGGATTTTTCCTGTAGCGTAGTATCTGTTTGTGCCATTCCTGTAAGGCATAGCAAAACGCCGCCCATCATCATTAGATGTACTTTTTTCATTTTTGTGGTTTAAAATGGATGAGTTTGTTATTTTCTGGTAATTTCAAAACTGGCAACCCGTACAACAGATTGCTTTTCATCGTTGATGCCGGAATTTGTTACGTGATCAACAAAGCGGGATGCCTTTCTTAATAATCCACGAAACATTCCTTTTGATCTCTTTTCTGTGTTATCTGTATCTAAAAATGTGATGCCTTCGTCTGTTTGGGTTATCGCTTCATGCATCATTTCATTGTCTTTGTGCTGAAAGGCAGCCTGGTCAAGGATCAGTGGTTTCACTTCTTCTGAAACAACAGCGGTGCTTTTGATCATCCTTTTCTTTTTAATGGCCAGCGGAACATGTGCAACAAGTTTTGCAGCCTGGTCAAAGGAAGCAGGCTCATACTCAACAGCCACAGACTCTTTTATTTGTTCAGCACCTGTAATATTGTTTGTTTGCACCCGTAGCCTGTTCAATGAACCATTGCTGTTCTTTTGTTCTTTGTAAGGCGCCAATACATTTTTATTAACCGGTTGATCTTTTTCTGCTGCAGCCAACTGCCCGTCAGATCCTTTTATTTCAATTAAAGGTGTGGCTTCGTTTGCTCCTTTACTTTCATTTTGAGTGGGCTCCCGGGGTGTTAACCGCTCTTCTACTGCTAAGGGCCGTTCTTTTCCCTGGCGCGGAACAACATTGCCGGCATTCATCCATATCCAACTGCCTATCGCTACAATGGAAGCCGCCGCAACCATTCGTCTCCATTGAAATGAAAATACGCGTGCAGTTGTTTTTTCCGTACGGTGCAATGAATGTTTATCCGCAAATGCAATTGCTATATCGGGTTGCAATTTTACACGTTGTATCAAAGTGAGTTCAGCTTTCCTTTGCGGGTGCTGAGCAATGAAGTCTTCTACCTCCTTTTGTTCGGCTTCATTGAGCTCATTGTCTGCATACAGCAAAAAATATTCTTCACAATTGTATGGCGTTATTACAGAAGAAGCAGATTTATATAAGGCTGCTTTATGCAAAAAGGGTATTGTTTCACCGGCAGAGAGCCGGGTTCGCATAAGGGATCGTAATTCCTCCTTCAGATCGGTATGGAGGGCAACAAAGGCTTCCACCACCTTACACTCTTCCACATCCAGTTCATTATCCGCATACAGCAGAAAGAACATTTCGTAATTATGCCTGTTAATTTCCATGTTTAATTTTTTTCTTATCACTTACCACTTACCACTTATATCACATTTTCAATCTTCACCAGGTATTCTTTTAATTGCAATCTTGCACGATGGAGGTATACTTTTACCTGGCTTTCACTCAGTCCTGTTATTTTGCCAATTTCTTCGTACGAATAGCCTTCATAATCTTTCAGCATTACCAATGAACGCTGGGTTTCGTTCAATCTTGCCAGGGCTTCCTCCAGTATTTTTCTTACGCTGTGCTTTGGCTGCGCAATACCAGCATCTTCCCTGAAATCTTCTTTAAAACTTACGCGTTTCCCTTTCCTGATGTGATCAATCATTTGATTATAGGCCACAGTAAACAAATATGATTTGCTTTTTTCATACTGCACTTCAGTCCTGTTTCGCCACAGCTTTTCAAATGCCGTTTGTACTACATCCCGGGCATCTTCTTCATGCCTCAGATTTTTCAGGATAAACCTGTATACATTGTCTGCATAGCAGTTAACACATTCATTATACTCTCTTTCGGTCATACAGTCAGTTAAATTCCCTTAAAATTACCTCTCTGATGTGTGATTTTGTTTATAATACGGTTAAACGGCGTAAAAGTTACATCAAAGTAAAATTTAAATGACATAGGTTTGCAATCAGGCGTTAAATCCTTAAAAATATTGAAGTGAACAACCCCGTGCACGATATTATTTTGGTAAATGAAAGAGACGAACAGGTGGGTACAATGGGAAAAATGGACGCACACCGCAAGGCACTCCTGCACAGGGCCTTCAGTGTATTTATTTTTAATAATAAAGGAGAAATGTTGTTGCAGCAGCGGGCGCGGAATAAATATCATAGCGCGGGCTTGTGGACAAATGCATGTTGCAGCCATCCCATACCAGGTGAAACCACTCTGGCCGGTGCTCAAAGGCGGTTAAAAGAGGAACTTGGTTTTGTTGTGCCTTTGCAGAAAGCATTTGATTTCATATATAAAGCCGGATTTGATAATGGCCTTACAGAAAATGAGTTTGACCACGTATTTATTGGTGAATATAATGGAGAAATTCGGCCTGACCCTTCGGAAGTAAGTGCGTTCTGTTATAAATCAATGGACGTGATCCGGAAAGAACTGGAAGCAGATCCGGAGAAATATACGGCATGGTTTGCTATTGCTTTTCCACTTCTTGAAGCATATAGAAAAAGGAATTTGAATAAGCAAACAGACAAGACCCGGTAAGATTTTTAAAATGATCGTGAACAACCATAAACGGCAAAGCTCAAAACCAGTTGCAGGCTAAGCCAGCATTTTCTTCATCACTTCTGTTAATTCGCCTTTGGTAATAGGTATACCCATAATTTTATTATAGGCTTTGGCGTCTACCAGGTATTTGTCGCGTATAATTTTAATAAGCTGGCCATTATTGATCTCAGGAATAAGCACCTGTTCAAAATTTTTAATGATATCCCCCAGATTGCGTGGAAAAGGCCGTAAATAGCGGATATGCGCATGGGAAACTTCATATCCCTGAAATTTCAGCTCAGCAACGGCGCTTTTTATAACTCCGTAAGTAGAGCCCCAGCCAATCACCAGCAATTTTCCTTTTTCCGCACCGCTGTCTAATCGTTGTTCAGGAATATCCGCGGCTATCTTATCTACCTTTTCTTCCCTGATTTTTACCATTAACTGATGATTTTCAGGATCATAGCTTACATTTCCTGTGATATTTTGCTTTTCAATACCGCCAATACGGTGCTCCAGCCCAGGTGTACCCGGTACTACCCATGAGCGAACCAGTTTTTCATCGCGCAGATAAGGATGATATTTTTCTTCTCCATGTCCCAGTTCTGTTTTAAAATGAACCGGTACTTCCGGTAAGTCTACAGTTTGGGGGAAGCGCCAGGGCTCGGCTCCGTTGGCAATATAACCGTCACTTAAAAAAATGATAGGAGTCATATGCTGCACCGAAATACGGCAGGCTTCATATATTGCGTTGAAACAATCATGTGGCGAAGAAGCAGCAACAACAGGCATGGGACATTCCCCGTTTCTCCCATAATATGCCTGCAATAAATCACTTTGCTCTGTTTTGGTAGGTAAGCCGGTAGAAGGTCCTCCGCGTTGAACATCTATTATAACCAGGGGAATTTCAAGCATCACAGCCAGTCCCATTGCTTCGGTTTTTAAAGCCATCCCCGGACCCGAAGTGGTAGTAACCCCCAGGCTTCCACCATATGCCGCCCCAATGGCGGCGGAAATTCCTGCAATTTCATCTTCGGCCTGGAAAGTACGTATACCAAATGATTTATGTCGGCTGAGTTCATGCAAAATATCGGAAGCCGGTGTAATAGGATAAGAGCCCAGGAATAAAGGCAGCCCGGTTTTTTGTGAAAAAGCGATCAGTCCGTATGTGAGTGCCTGGTTACCCATAATGGAGCGGTAAGTACCGCTTTCCATGCGAGCTTTAGCTACTGTATAAGTAGTACTAAAAGCCTCCGTGGTATCGCCATAATTGTATCCGGCTTTAAGCACTTTTATATTGCTCTCAAATATTTCGGGTTTCTTTCCAAATTTTTCCCCGATGAACTGAATTGTATTATCTAAGTTGCGGTTGTACATCCAGTATAAAAAGCCCAGCACAAACATATTCTTTGCCCTGTCTTTTTCCTTTGTACCCATGGTAATATCCTTCAATGCCTCACGGGTCATTTTGGTAACATCCATTTTTATCACCTCATAACTGCTGAGGCTATCGTCTTCTAAGGGATTGATACCATCGGGATAATTGGCCAGCCTGAGATTTTTAACATCGAAACCATCAGTATTGGCAATTATCCTTCCTCCTTTTTTCAGCGACTTCAAATTTACTTTCAAAGCTGCGGCATTCATCGCCACCAGCACATCGCATTCATCGCCGGGCGTATACACCATATCACTTGAAAAACGCAACTGGTATCCGCTCACGCCGGGTAAGGTTCCCTGAGGAGCGCGAATTTCAGCAGGGAAATCGGGGAAAGTAGCTAAATCTATACCCAACAGGGCAGTATTATTAGTAAACTGACTCCCCGTAAGCTGCATACCATCTCCACTGTCTCCTGCAAATTTGATCACTACTTCCTGTAATACTTCTGTTTTTGTAGCCATTATTCTCTATTTAAATGAAACTTGGCAAAGTTAGTTCAACATGTATTTGCTCAGGCAAAAATTTACGTCATGAGTTTGTCTGAATATTCGCCCTGCAGATAAGATTTTGCGGCCTCCTTTAAAATTTATTAATTCGCTGCTTTAATCTACTATTATAGTGCTTTCTGTAATTATCGTTAACTACAATGTAAAATACTTTCTTGAGCAATGTCTCTACTCTGTTTACAAGGCGGGGAAACATATTAATATGGAAGTAATAGTGGTTGACAATCATTCTGCAGACGGCAGCCGCGATTATCTGGAAGAGGCTTTCACACAGGTGCAATTTTATTGGCTTAGCGAAAACCTGGGTTTTGCAAAAGCTTGTAATTTGGGCTTAATGCATTCCAAAGGGGAGCATATTCTTTTTTTAAACCCAGATACCATTGTTGGTGAAGACTGCTTTGAAAAATGTATTGATTTTTTAAAATCACACCCGCAAGCCGGCGCCCTGGGTGTGCGTATGATTAACGAATCGGGCCATTTTTTAAAGGAAAGCAAAAGGGCTTTCCCTTCCCCGGCAACTTCTTTTTTTAAGCTTACCGGGGTTGCCCGTTTATTTCCACATTCCGGAACCTTTGCAAAATACTATCTGGGCAACTTAAGCGAACATCAGGTTCATGAAGCAGATGTACTTGCAGGCGCTTTTATGATGATAAAGAAAGCTGTACTGGATATTACCGGTGGCTTTGATGAAGCTTTTTTTATGTATGGCGAGGATATTGATCTGAGCTACCGGATTCAAATGAAAGGATATAGAAATTATTATTATCCCGGAGTAACCATACTTCATTTCAAGGGAAAAAGTACTCCTCAGAAAAACATACGTTTTGTGCGCATATTTTACCAGGCCATGCGTGTTTTTGCTAATAAACATTATGGCACGCGCAGCGGCGTTTTATATAATGTTTGCATACAAGTAGCCATATGGATGAGGGCAGCTATAGCGGGTTTGCTGTACTGGATAAAAAATAACGCAAACATAGTTAAAAAGCAATTTAATAAAATACAAAACCAGGGAAGTCCAATACGGGTACTTGTTATAGGTGAAGAGGAGGATTATAAAGAGGTATTGGCATTGATAAACAATACAAATAGCGGGAAGAACTGTCAAACTGATCTTTTGCCGATGGAGCAAAATACCGCGGGAAACCACAGTAACATGGCCGTCATATTAAAAAAAGACAATATTAAAAACATTGTTATTTGTGAAGGGAAATACGCGTTCGGGGAAATAATAAGGTTACTAGAACGGCTGAACAGCACGGGAATAACGGTTGGAATACATGCCCGGGGGAGTAAAGGCATAGCCGGGGAGCTGTTTATGCGGCAATGAAAGACATTGTACAGAACACGCAATAAAATATTTATTATTATTTGAAGTTTATACTTTAGGAGCTCAGGGGAGTACAAAAAACTAAATTTGCAGCGCTTACAGCGTCAAAAGCTACAGGAATTTAGGCACATACAAACTAGTGTCATACATTTGCCCGTTAACAAAATATCATTTAACCCATCTCTATTCAATGGGGCTTATTGAAATACCGATTCCTAAAACAATTGCAAGAACATTAAAATTGCACGCGGGACCGCAACAGCGGCAACAGGGCCGTGTTTTAAAAAAATTATTAAAAAAAGCAAGATACACCGAGTTTGGTCAAACCTATCATTTTGATGAAATATTGCTGCACAAGCATCCTGAGAAGATGTTTCAACAACGTGTTCCTGTTTTTGATTATGACAGCATCTACAGGGAGTGGTGGCACCGTACATTAGACGGTATTCCCGATGTATGCTGGCCCGGGAAAATTGAATTTTTTGCACTTAGCTCCGGCACTTCGGGATCTGCCAGTAAATATATACCCATTACCAATGATCTGATGCGGGGCAACCGTATTGTAATGATCAAGCAAATGCTTACGCTGCGCAATTACGAAAATATACCTGTGCGGTCTATTCGCAAAGGCTGGCTCATGCTGGGGGGAAGTACAGATCTGCAAAAAGGACCCGGCTACTATTCGGGCGACCTGAGTGGGATTACGGCAAAAAAAGTTCCTTTCTGGTTTACTCCTTTTTATAAACCCGGGAAAAAAATTGCACGTACCAAAGACTGGAATACCAAACTGGATGAGGTAGTTGAGCAGGCGCCTCACTGGGATATAGGATTTGTGGTAGGTGTTCCGGCATGGATCCAGATGTGTATGGAGATGATTATAGAAAGGTATCACCTGAAGAACATACATGAAATATGGCCCAATCTTGCTTTTTATGTACACGGTGGTGTAGCATTTAATCCATATAAAAAGGGGTTTGAAAAATTGCTGGGTAAACCGCTTACCTATATTGAAACGTACCTTGCCTCAGAAGGTTTTGTCGCTTACCAGGACAGGCAGAATGGAAAGGGCATGAAATTAAGCACCAATGAGCATATCTTTCTTGAATTCGTTCCTTTCAATAATCAAAATTTCGACCCCGAAGGGAATATTAAAGCCAGTGCACAGGCATTGCTTTTGGATGAAGTGGAAGAAGAAAAGGATTATGCTATTTTACTGAGCACTTCCGCGGGGGCTTGGAGATATCTTATTGGAGACACTGTAAGGTTCACAGATAAAAAAAGATCGGAGATAATTATTACCGGAAGAACAAAACATTTCCTAAGCCTGGTAGGGGAGCACCTGAGTGTTGATAATATGAATAAAGCCATTCAGCTGGCGGGGCAGCAAATGAATATTTCTATTCCCGAATTTACGGTGGCGGGCATTCCCTATGAATCATTTTTTGCACATCACTGGTATGTTGCCTGTAACGATGCTGTAGATGCAGAAAAGCTGCGTGTGGCTATAGACAATAATCTGAAAGACCTGAATGATGATTATGCTGTTGAAAGAAGGAGCGCATTGAAGGAGGTGTTGCTGACTGTTTTGTCTGAAAAAAACTTTATGACGTTTATGCAGCAAAAGGGCAAGCTGGGCGGGCAGCACAAGTTTCCCAGGGTTATGAAAGGAAAGATGCTGGAAGAATGGCAGCAATTTATTACTTCTGCAACCATATAAACGATCGTTCTGGCTTTTAGTTAACGGTTTTTTACAAAAACGGTTAACGATGGTTTCTTACATTTATACCTTCAAATTGATGAATCTAAAAGATAAATCATGATTGAGGCCCTTTTGAAAGGATTGGCTTTGGGGTTAATTTTAGCCTTATCTGTAGGTCCGGTTATTTTTACTATAATCAAACAAAGTATTTACAATGGTCATGAAGGTGGTTTTAGTTTTGTGGCAGGGGTATGGATAAGTGACATTGTTCTGGTAATATTAAGCAATGCCTTTACCGAATTGGTAAAGGAATTGCTGGAATATAAAAAGCTGATCGGCTATACCGGAAGTTCGTTTTTGCTGGCCATGGGCATATATTATCTTTTTTTTAAAAAAATTAAGATCAGGACAAACGGTGGCGGGCTGGAAGTTAAATTAGACAGGAAGGATCATACCCAGATCTTTCTGTCCGGGTTTCTGATCAACACCCTCAATCCAAGCGTTATTATTTTTTGGCTCGTGAACGCTACTGCCTTTGCGGTTACCCACACAGTTCAGCAGCGCATCATAATTTTTACCACATGCATATTATTCAATATACTGGCAGATGCGGCAAAAGTATTGCTGGCGGGCAGCCTGCGCAAGAGGTTAACCGTACACAACATTTCATTGATCACTAAAATTTCGGGGGGTATCCTGATCGGGTTCGCCTTTGCCCTTATATACGGCATAATTTTTTGGAGCGATAAGGTGCATTAAGTTTACAGGGTGCAGGTTACAGGGTGTCTGGTCAAAAAGCCTCAGCTATAAAATATAAATTTATTTCATGCGTAAACTTTTACTGCTGCCGGCATGCTTTTTCATTTCTCTTTTTTCATTCTCCCAGCAGAGTGATTTTTTATCCTTCCGGAAAAAAGATCGCACAATCAAAGCCTATTTTAAAGGAATGCCGATTGAATTTGTTCACCTTAACGGGTCCTTTGTAAATGGAGCAATCGAAAAGATTTATAACGACACCATATACATGATACAGTATGACATTAGAATGTCTCCTACGCTGTGGGGTACAAGTGTGCGGGACACCATTGGTCACTATGATCTGCGGTTTCATTATAAAGAAATAGCTGCCATACCCAAACCAGCAAACGGATTTGAATTTATACGCAATGGTACATTGTTCATGATCGGCGGCGGGGGCTATGCTTTCCTGCATACTTTTAACGGACTCATACAAAAAAAGAAAATTTATCCTTCAACCATCGCTATTTCAGGCGGTGTGGCAATATTGGGTTTCACAATGCATAAGCTGAGGAAATATTATTACCCCGTAGGAAAAAAATACAAAATGGAATATATAAAGATGTCTTCACCGCAGAAATAACATGTAAGGCTAAAGCATTTGCTTTATTTTGCAGCCTTATTATTTTACAGTTGTGAAAAATTTCTTTGCCAGCGTTTGGCGCTTTTGTAAAAGACTGTTCCTGATCCTTTTCATTTTACAATTTGTATACATTATCATTTTGAAATGGATCAATCCCCCGGTAACGCTTACCCAGCTTGGGAGTTTACTGAGTGGCAACGGCCTCTCAAGGGACTATGTTGCTGCTGATCAAATATCTTCATATGCCGGTTTAGCCGTTATTGCTTCGGAAGACCAGCTTTTTCCGGATCACAATGGATTTGACTGGAAAAGCATTCAAAAAGCGATTGAAAAGAACCAGAAAAAAAAGAACAGGATCGTGGGAGCATCCACCATTAGCCAGCAGGTAGCCAAGAACGTTTTTTTATGGCAGAGCCGAAACTGGATCCGCAAGGGGCTGGAAATGTATTTCACTTTTATGATCGAATGGATATGGGGAAAGGAACGCATACTGGAGGTTTATCTTAATGTTGTTGAAATGGGTAAGGGCATATTTGGCATTGAAGCAGCGGCGCAGCATTATTTTAAAAAACCTGCCGCTAAGCTTACCAGGAGTGAATCCGCTATGATCGCGTCATCATTGCCTAACCCTGTGCGGTATACGGTAAAGCCTTTATCACGCTTTGTAGCCGTTCGCTATCCGTGGGTGCTGTTACAAATGAATAACCTGGATGGAGATGCAGATGTAATAGAAGTTTTACCCGGCAAAAAAAATACAAAGAAATCACCATCTCAGTAATGCACTGCCCCAGGTAAAGCCACTTCCAAACGAGGCGAGACAAACCAGGTCGCCTTCCTTTATTTTTCCTTTTTCCCAGGCTTCGCACCAGGCGATCGGAATAGAAGCGGCAGTAGTATTGCCATATTGCTGGATATTATTGTACACCTGGTCGTCTCTTAGCCCTAATTGCTGCTGAACAAACTGGCTGATGCGTAAATTGGCCTGGTGCGGAATCAGCATATCAATATCAGCGGGTGTAAGTTGATTGGCTGTTAGCGCTTCCATAATCACTTCGGGCATTTTTACAACCGCTTTTTTAAATACGGATGGGCCATCCATAAAAGGGAAATTCTGCGCATTATCAATCATGTTATGGCTCATGAACATTTCTGCTATTTCGGCATCATCAAAATCTGCCAGTTGCTTTTCTGTCCAGTGATTGGCATGCGTACCCGGATTATACATGGCCAATAGTTCGGCATTTTCCCCATCGCTGTGCAGATGTGTGCTTAATATTCCCTGCTTATCGTTTTCCGAAGGTTGTAACACTACAGCACCGGCGCCATCTCCAAAAATAACAGACACGTTTCGTCCCCTTGTGCTGAAATCCAGCCCGAAAGAATGTTTTTCACTGCCTATTACCAGAATATTTTTATACATGCCCGATTTAATGAACTGGTCGCCCACACTTAGCGCATATATAAATCCACTGCACTGGTTACGAACGTCCAACGCGCCTATTTCTTTCATTTTAAGCGCCCGCTGAACCAATACGCCACAACCCGGAAAATAGTAGTCGGGGCTCAATGTAGCAAAGATAATAAAGTCAATATCCTTTGCCGTTGTGCCTGCCCTTTCCATTGCTTTTTTTGCCGCCTCCACTCCCATGGTAGTGGTTGTTTCACCTGTACGTTTTGCATATCTTCTTTCTTTAATGCCGGTACGTTCCTGTATCCATGCATCATTAGTATCCATATATTTTTTCAGATCATCATTGGACACAACCTGTTCCGGTACATACGTTCCTATTCCGGCAATTTTTGTGCGCAACATAGCAAGCGTTTTAATGGTGAATATATTCAGTTATATGCCAGTAAGGCAATGGAAATATAGAAAGAAATGTGGGAAGTGTATGGTATTATTTCGCTGGTAATTGTATAGGCAGGGAAACTTTAGTATCATCCCATCCAATCCACAGCAGTGCGCCCTCACTGGTTTTTTCAGTTTCCATAGTAAATGCTTCTATAGTGCTGGTTACGTGAGAGACGGGCACAGTGAATTTAAAAATATCTTTCTGATCATCTATCCTCAATCCCCAACTGTATAAATCACTATTCAGAATAAGCGTCCATTCTGCCGGCTGAGGTATGCAATACAGCATATATCTTCCTTTCGGAATTTTTGTTTGTTGTATGATTGCATCCTCAAAAAATTCTATTTCAGTAGCCTCATTTGCTCCCAGGCGCCAGTGCTCACCATATTTTACTACTGTTCCAAAAATTTTTCTGCCGTTTTTTTGCGGCCTGCTGTATAGCACTCTCAATGCCGGGCCCGACTTTATTTTACCCATCATCTTCAGCTTTGGATATTCCGGAGGATAGTATATGATATCCAGGGGTGATTTATCCAGCATAGAAATACTGTGGCCATTTTCGGCCCGGGGAAAGGGTAAAATAGTAGTATCTGCTGCTGCTTCCTGAGATGACGGGCGGGTATCGCAGGCGAAAAACAGCAAACAAATTAACAGGGTACTTATGCTGTAGATAGATAAATTGCAGGGCGGGTGAGTCATATCTGAAGCATGAACTTTTATAATGTAACGGGCAGAGACACTTTTACGTCTTCCCAGGTAATTAAAAGGTTTACGCCTGTGCCGGTTTTTTTAAACATCATGGTAAAGGACTCAACAGGTTCTGTATTTTTTTCTGTTTTAATGTCTGTACGCAGAATGTCCTTTTTTGCATCGTAAGCAAACGATCCCCACACATCATTGTCTTTGTTAATAATCATTGTCCATTTGTCTTCGTAAGGGATAGCGTACATGGTATATCTTCCTTTTTTGATTGTAGTATTGGCGATTTTTACGTCTTTAAAAAGGTCTAATTCTGTAGCTTCATTTGCCCCCAGCCTCCACACCGTACCGTATTCAACCAGTTCCCCAAATACCTTTCTGTTTTTTTTCTGGGGCCGGCTGTATATGATTTTCATCACGGGTATTTGCGGAGCAGATTTCCTGATCTTAAGTATAGGATAATCAACAGGAAGGTAGATCATATCCATCGGGGAATTGTCTAACGGCGGCCAATTTTCCTGTGCACCGGCAGAAATTACAAGCATGAGTCCAAGCGTAAAGGCAAGTATTTTTTTCATAGAGAACAAATGTACAGGTTTGCAGGATTATGGAAAATATAATAATAACCGCTTGCTTTCCCTTTTTGTCAGGCAGAAAGAAGCGATTGAAGATGCTCCCACGCCATTTTTTTAACGTCTGGGAAAAAAGCATCATAACATTCACGCAGCTCATTATAGTGATCTTCAAAAACCTCAAAAGCCCTTTTGCTTTCTGTTAAATAAACGGCTCTGTGCACCAGACCTCCAAAACTGTTTTGTATGCCCCACCTATAGCGGTAATTGTACAACCAGTTATGTTTTTTCATATAGGGCAGCATATTGCTGAAATCTTCAGGGAGCTGAGCATTATACTGATCAAGGATTGCATAGGTTTGTTGTGAAAATTCCATTAACCGGTTGTTGTTCAATTCAACCTTGTCATTCGCCAGGAAATGATCATACACGATATCAACAAATGCACCCGAATACAAGCGGTAATGTGGCCTGAAAAATTGTTTTGCAAACGTGGTACGCTCATGCAGATCGGTAAAACTGTCAATAGCGCGGTGCAGCATGATCCCTTTTTTTATGAGATCGGGATAAGCGTCTTTTTTTTTACCTTTTACAAAATCGCTGATCATGTTGCCCACTAATATTTGCGGATGCCCAAAAGACAAAAAAGCATGAGCAAGATAGTTCATAGCGTATGAAAATGATAGATAACATTTGCAGGGAAAACGGTTGGCAACCCCCTGGTGATTGTAAAAATTTGCATCATCTAATATAAGGCATTGCTTTGGGTTACCATTCATATTTGTATTTTCCGGATTATCAACCTTTTAACATCTGATAAGCGCGGAAGAATTATTTTTGCTGGTACAAAATATAGTCTATATGCTGTTACAGCCTGTTGAAACAGTAGACACCATTACACCTGAAGATTTTAAAAAGGACTACTATGACCAGGGGAAACCTTTGGTGATAAAGAGTATGGCTAAGGATTGGCCTGCATACCACAAATGGACATGGGATTATTTGATAACGTTGGTGGGCGATAAACGCGTGGGTATTTTTAACAATAAAAAGGGTGACGCCTTTACACCCGTAAATAAAGCCGATGAGTATACCAGCTTTGGTGAATACATTGATATGATCCGGAGCGGTCCGGCAGGCTGGCGTATTTTTCTGTTTAATATTTTTGATCACGCACCTCAACTGACTCACGATTTTGAATGGCCGGATGATCTTATGAAGGGTTTTATTAAACGGTTTCCCATGCTTTTCGTGGGAGGGGCTACTTCTGTTACGCATCTTCATTTTGATATTGATCTTTCACAAATCATGCATACACAATTCGTGGGCAGAAAAAGAGTGTTGCTCTTCCCTTATGAAGAGCAGCATAAACTATACAGGAAGCCTTTTGAGGTATTAAGTTTAGCCGATTTCTCCCGTTATTACGAGCATAATGGTATGCCGGATTATGATCAGTTTCCGGCTTTAAAACTAGCAAAGGGATACGAGGTAATTTTACATCATGGCGACACGCTGTATATGCCGTCCGGATACTGGCATCACATGGAATATATAGACAGTGGCTTTGCCATGAGCCTGAGAGCGCTCCATCAGGGAATAGGGGGCAAAATAAAGGGGGCCTGGAATTTAATAGGAATGCGCACTATAGACACGCTTATGAAAAAGACTGCTCCCAAATGGTGGGATCAGCTTAAGAAAGAAAATACCATGACTGCTGCTCAAAAGGTAATGGAAAAAGCCGAAGCCTGACACGATGATGCACATCCTGGATTTATGGCAATAAGCATCATTTGAAATCTGCAGAAGCAACCTTACTAAAGCAGTTTGGGGAAAATGACAAAACCCAGAAACATATTCGATTTTTGTTTGAAATATTAATGTAATCTTTTATTTTCGCATAAGGTATTACCCTAATTAATATCCAACTTCCTCTTTTTTGTCCAATCTCCCTCTTTTTAAAATCTAATATGTACTACAGGCAGGTTGCCAGCCTTAATCAGCTTTATTAAAACCCATAGTTTCTGAATAAAGCTACTGCGGGTAACAATCGAATATATTTTTGTTTTATTGGTATAATTCGTACATCAACTTTTTCTTTTTGTGGTTTCAGAGGTAAGCACAGGCCGGTGATTTCTATCGCCGGCATTTTTTTGGGAAACTTAAATCAGAAATTTATCATTTACCGTTAAACTTCCTTCAGGAATTCCGGCTTCAAATTTGAAGGTGGGCAAACCTGAAGATAGGTTTGATTCTTGTTTTTTCTATTTGGTACTTTGTATTTGCCGCTCACTTATTCCTTTAACTGTATATCCTTTTTCCTTCAACAGACTGATTACGCCTTCGGGTCCTCCAAGATGTCCGGCGCCTACCGCAAAAAATACTTTTTCTTTTTGCATGGCTTTTTCCATAATAGGTATCCATTTTTTATTACGGTTAAACAAAAGCACTTCTTCCGATCCGGCAATGTCCGGAGAAGACATGACATGCCGGTATATGGCATCCAGATCCTGCCGTTTATAAGCTGCAGCCATTTTCAAAAATTCTTTTTTCTGCTCATAAAATTCATCTGCAAACCGCATTATCATCTGCACCTGCAGGCTATCGGGCATATCGTCAAATATTTTCATTTGCTCTTCAATGGTTTCCAGCCCCAGCACCTCTTTACTTTGTGCTTTCGCCATTTCAATAAATGTAAGTTCATACGATTCCTGTTCGGAACAGGGAAGGCTTTTTTGAGTAAGAATACTGAACAATATAAAGGGCTTCATCGTATTTAGCAAAGTAAGCGGCATGCCAATGGTATCCCGAAAGAAAATATTCAGTTTATGATAATCGCTGTCACTAAAAATGTCGCTGAGTTTTTTTCCTTTCAACATGGAAAGCTGAATCATTTTTATGTTCATTGCAGGATCATCCATGTCTATTTCGAGGTAAACTTTTTGGGAAGCTTTAAACTTTTCCTTCAACTGTTCACTTATGGTAAAATCTTCAGCGCAGATCATATGCATGGTACCATACAAATAAGACGCGTTACTGAGGCCATTTCCTGAAATCTCCCATAGCAGCGTATTGTTCCCGGGAGTTTGAGCGGTAACCACGGGAGTACAAAAATGCTGTATAAAAAAAGCAGTAAATAAAACAGGAAGTTTTTGCATTATAATTCAATCCTTTTATGCCGGTAATAAAAATTATTCTTCCATTTCCTGCAGCAGGCTTTTCAATTTCTGTATATGCCGGCCGTACAGGCGGTTTACATACCATCTATTCAGAAAATAAAAAACAATGGTAAAAATACTGGTAAACAGCAGATATAACAAAGTAAATCCTATCCCGCCTCCTTTGGCATGCATAGCAGGAAAAAGAACAATGTGTTTATAATAAAAAAGAATATAAAAGAAAAGCATCACAACCGGGGCCAAAGCCGTACCCGCAAGTAAATAAAGCCGTACGTATTTTTCAAGCGTTACCAGTTGAAGCCGGAGGTTGGATTTTACCATGCATGCAGGACATCCCATTGCTTTAAGCAATTTGTTTTTTTTATAATAATAAATTATAAAGGCAACAGCCAGCAAAATATAGGCCCAGCTTACTTCTTTAAGCATCCCGCCAAATGAAATAAAGTAAAACACGGCTATTGCCACAACACAGCTCAGCACTATAACCAACTCATAAAAAAGATTGCGTCTCATTCCTGAAACAAGGCTTTGAGAACGAATGGCCGGAATTTCCGATACCTCCTCCCTGCCCAAAACGATAATCTCTTTTTGGTTCGCCGCCTCCTTCCACACTTCTTTTAAATATTCTAACTCCATGGCTTATTTTTATTAATGTACCAAATGAACTAGTGTTAAGTCAAGTCAATTATGTCTGTATGTCATCGTGAAAGTGAGAGGAAGGTGAGAGGCGTGTCTCACTTCTCACACCAGCCTGCCGGCTGGCAGGTTTCACGTTTTACATAGCACTAGGTTATTTACATCTGTTCAACCTGCCTGCGCAGCTTTTCTTTAATACGACTCATCTTAACCCGCAGGTTGGCCTGTTTAATTCCCAATACTTCTTCCATCTCGTGGTAATCCTTTTCTTCCAGGTATAACATCACCAGCGCTTTTTCAATATCAGATAAGTGGTTAACAGCCCGTTGCAACACTACCAGTCTTTCCTTTTGTTCGATGAGATCATGATCATATAAACCCGCACTTTCAGGTAATGCGCCATCAACTGTGCCGATCCTTCGCTGCTGTTTGCGAAAGTCTGAGATAGCAGTATTTAATGCAATACGATACATCCATGTACTGATCTTTGATTCATTCCTGAACTTTGGGAAAGCCTTCCAGAGCTGCAATAAAATCTCCTGGAAAAGATCCTGCCTGTTCTGGGTCGAATGGCAATACAGGTGACATACCTTATGGATGATGCCATTGTTTTCCTTTATGAGTTCCAGGAACTGTTCTTGTATAGAATCTGTAGCCAAGCTTCTGTTATACCTGCAAATATATTTGTCGGAGCAATAGTAAAATTGTTACAGGCACGGAACAGATAATATTAAATGCATCTGTAAGCAAAACATCTGCCCGTTACTATCTCATACCTTTATACTGCATTTGCAGCGTGCTGATATGGCGCTGCATGGCCCATTGCCGGCAGGATATTACAGTTCATGCATGGGTTTTTTGTAAAAAAGAATGGCAGATTGAAAAGGCTACAAAAATTCCGGTCCGTGTAAGATTAGGATCTCTTGAGTACTGCAACAGGATGGAAGGAAAATAAGAAGATTAACTCCTGTCATTGGCGTAAGAAAATATAACGGATAAATGCAACCCTTTAAAAAACGGGCGATCTGTTTCAAATGGATAACAAAGCAGTTAACGCTCTTGTCAGTTCTTATTACAAAGGAAAATAAAGGGTTTTAGCTCACTTTGGTACATCAGTTGCACCAGGTACTTCTGGTCATGAAGCACCTTGTATTTATTCATATCAATAATTTCGTTTGCCCTGCAAAAAGTTTCAGGGGATTCCACATGAAAAAGCATTTCATTTATCAACTCCACTTCATGTTCTATGGCCTGATTGTCCATAGACTCGTCTTTCAATAATACAAGCAAATCTCGATTGGATGTTTTCATACTTATGGGATTTCAATTATGGGATAGTGTACTCGTTTTGTTAATAACCTACCATTCCCTTTTTACTGGGACAACCACAACCTTTTTGCCCTCCTTTAAAAATGCCGCAGCCTGCAGTCATAACTGCTATCAGCAGAAACAACACTAAAAAAATTTTATAACTTCTTTTCTTCATTATCTTCCGGATTGCTATGTAGCGTAAATTTAAACTAAATTATCTTTAAATTATTGTTAGAGTAAGGCGCTTTTTAAAAGCGTTAACAATAATACTCATTATAATTTGAAACGGGTATGCATTTTCCCAAAATATTAGTAGCGCCTTTAGACTGGGGACTGGGACATGCTACCCGTTGCATTCCCGTTATAAATGAGTTGGTTAGCCGGCATTGCTGTGTGTGGCTGGCAGCCGGCGGAAGTGGGTTACAGCTTCTTCGTAACGAGTTCCCGGAGTTGCCTTTTTTGTCTTTAAAAGGATATGATATTTTTTATCATAACACAAAAAGTAATTTCAAATGGACTATAGCCAAGCAAATTCCCAAAATAGCAGCTTCCATAAAGCGGGAGCACAATTGGTTAAAAAAAGTAATGGATGACCATCACTTCGATGTAATCATAAGTGACAACCGTTATGGACTTTATTCAAAAAAAGCGCTATCTGTTTTTATTACCCACCAGGTAAACATTACAACAGGCATGGGAAACCTGGCCGATAAATTACTTCAACAAATCAACTACAGGTATATCAAAAAATTTGATGAATGCTGGATCCCCGATTTTGAAGGACCGCAGAATTTGGCCGGTAAACTATCACATCCTTCTGTACTGCCGCCTCATACAAAATACATAGGCGCTTTGTCAAGATTTAAAAAAAAGGAGGGGAAAAAAAAATATGATCTGGTGATCATATTGTCGGGACCCGAACCGCGCCGTACAATATTTGAACAGTTGGTTTTAAACGAGCTCGAAACATACAACGGCAAGACTTTACTGGTGCGGGGAGTGGTGAACGGCAGCAATGCTTTAAACACTGTAACCAGGGCAGAAGTGGTTGATTTTCTTTCATCAGATGAGCTTAATACTGTCATCGAACAATCCATGTGGGTGATTTGCCGCAGCGGGTACACTTCGGTTATGGACCTGGTGCAACTGGAACATAAGGCCATTCTGGTGCCTACACCCGGGCAGCCGGAGCAGGAATATCTTGCACAATGGCTTCATCAGAACCAAATTTTTTATACCAGCACCGAAGCTTCATTTTCTTTACAACGAACTCTGCGAGAAGCAACGGGGTTTCCTTTTCGTTTTGCTGCATTTCAGCCTTTTTTGTCTGGCTATAAAACGCATATTGATCGGTTACTGCAAAAATTAAAACTAATTTGACACGGCTTTTAACCCGATTATAGAACCGATAAGCGTAGCAATAAAGAAAACGCGCCAAAAATCAGCAGGTTCTTTAAATACAAAAATGCCAACCAAAGCCGTACCAACAGCGCCAATGCCTGTCCATACTGCATAAGCCGTACCAATAGGCAATGTTTGCGTTGCTTTAACCAATAAATACATACTAATGGCGAGGCATACAAAAAAACCTGCATACCATAAATTAGCTGTACTGCCGGTTGATTCCTTTGCCTTGCCTAAACACGATGCAAAACCAACCTCAAACAAACCCGCAATAATCAATATCACCCAGTTCATACGTTTATTTATGTATTTAAAAAAAATTAATACCGTTTGAAAAAGTAGCCAGTATGTTTAAGTAAAACAAGTCTTTCATTTTTACACACTCACTTTTCATGATCATATACAACATAACCTGCCCTTGCCAGGCCACGATCATGTACAAACCAGGAATAAAGTGAATTATAATAATTTCACAGCCCGTTTAAGATCTTCCGGTGTATCAATGCCAACTCCTTTATAGTCTACAATGGTCATACGCAGTGGTATACCGTATTCAAGGAACCGCAGGCATTCTATTTTCTCGGCATCTTCGAGCGGGGTAACAGGCCACTTTGTAAATTTCAGTAATGCCTGCTTCGTAAAAGCATATATGCCTATGTGTTCATAGTGTACAATAGCAATGGACTCGTTGCGCGGATAAGGAATAACATTGCGGCTGAACAGCAGGGAGTTCATTTTAAGATCGGTAACAACTTTTACAATATGGGGGTTTTCAATCAGTTCTTTTTCCGCAAGCGGGCGCATCATTGAGGCCACTTCCACCGTTTCATCATTAAATAATTCAATGAGTTGCTGCAATGGCCTGCGTTTAACAAACGGTGTATCGCCCTGCACGTTCACAATAATGTCAACATCCATTTGCGCAGCGGCTTCGGCAATACGGTCGCTGCCACATTCATGTTCCTTTACACTCATCATTGCATTACCACCATGCCTTTTTATTTCATTGTAAATGATGTCGCTGTCTGTTATTACCCAAACCTCATCAAACAAACCTGTGGCAACCGTATTGTCGTGGGTGTGCCGAATAACACTTTTATCGCCCAGCATTTTCATCAGTTTGCCCGGAAAGCGGGAAGCCGCATAACGCGCAGGAATCATGGCAACGATCTTCATGAGCAATTTTTTTTCAAAGATAGGGTGATCATTAGTAATCTGTCTTTATGGTTTTGTCAAATGGTATTCTAAACTGATAGCCAATGTTCTCATCATCGCTGCCTTCGAGTACATCCAATCCATACTTCAGGTTCCTGGGGTCTTCGTAAGCAAACGTTCCAAACAGCCGGTCCCACAGCGAAAAAATATTAGCGAAATTGGTATCGGTAAGCGGCCGCTCAAAATGATGGTGCACCTTATGTACATTTGGTGTGATAAATAGCCAGCTAAACGGCTTATCCAGCCACAAAGGCACTCTTATATTGGCATGGGTAAAATGGGTAAATAAACCAGAAACACTACGGTATAGAAAATAATAGCCAACCGGAACGCCCAACACCAGTACGCCTATTACAGTTGAAGTTTCCCGGAACAGCCACTCACCCGGGTGATGGCGGGTACCGGTGGTTACATCTACCTTGGTATCGCTATGATGCACCATGTGAAATTTCCACATCCATTTAACCTTATGCATCAGGTAGTGCGGGGCATACTGCCCGAAAAAATCGAGAAATAAAAGCGCTACTAATATTTTTGACCATACCGGCCAATCAAGTAAATACAATAAGCCGAACTCGTGTGCAGTTACCCAATGGCATACCAAAATAGTAGTATAGCCAAAAATAATGTTAAGCACAAGTGTGCAGGCTAAAAAAACAAGGTTAACACCGGCGTGCCGGTATCTTTCAAAAGAAAAGCTAAACAAAGGATAATAACCTTCGATCAGCCAAAAGAAAATCATTCCCCCCATCAATATCAGCACCCGGTGAGCGCTGGATATATTCTCCCAGTATTGAAGAAAATCGTTCATTACGGTAGATTATACAGAAAAGTTACGAAGATTTTTGGAGGTCAATTGGAAGAAAAAGACGGGGAAAACACATCTGGTATTTCATCAAACTCGAAACCGCATGCAAAACAATGGTATACCTTTTTGATGCTTACTGCGTAGCTGCCAAAAAGAAAACCAATTACGGCGCTTAACCAATTTCCCGATTTCTGAGGGTTACTGATGTATTCTACATTGTGCGAGTGGCAATTGGGGCATTGGAGATGTTTTCTTTTCTCCTTATCGAACTGCAGCAGCAGATCAGCGGCTTTTTGAGCATCGGCTTCAGGAACAGTTAGTTTTATTCCCCCGATAGCATTGGTTAGTATCGGATCAATCGTTACAGTGTATTCGTCGCGCAAAAAACAGGTTATTCCTTCATTTTGCAGCTTCCCGAGTATAATATTGGCGTCAATATAATTATCAAAACTTCTTATCGCAATGAAGTTCATAAGCCATAAAGTTAAAATGCTACTGATTCAGCATCAGGGGCATTGCCAGCATCAGCAGTTCCTCATTGTCCTCTTTTTCTACCGGGGTTAAAATGCCGGCTTTTGTAGGCGTTGACAATTCCATTACCACTTCGCTGCTGTCTGTGGCATTAAGCAGTTCTATTAGGAATTTTGCGTTAAAAGCAATCTGTATATCTTCCCCCTCATAGCGGCAGTTCATTCTTTCGTTGCCCTCAAAGCTAAAATCAATATCCTGGGCAGCCAATTGCAATTCCGCACCCGTAATACTAAGCGCCACCTGGTTGGTGCTCTTGTTGCTGAACACGCTCACCCGCCTCAGTGCATTCTGGAAATCGGAACGGCTTACCGTCATTTTATACGGGTTTTCTGCCGGAATCACTACTTTATAGTCGGGAAAGCGGGCGTCAATTAAACGGCAAACCAGCTCGGTGGCGCCGTGATCAATAAAGAGATGATTATTGTTATACGATACCTTTAGCTCATCCCCGTTATCCGGAAGTGCGGTTTTTAAAAGATTCAATGGTTTTTTGGGAACAATAAAACTGTCTTTCTGAGGGCAGCTTACATCCGTTTTTCGATAGCGCACAAGGCGGTGAGCATCGGTAGCCACAAACGTAATTCCTTTGGGATCCAATTCAAAAAATACACCTGTCATGGCAGGGCGAAGATCATCATTGCTAACAGCAAAAAGTGTTTTGTTGATGGCCGTTACCAGAGCAGCTGAACTCATGGTGAACATATTTGTATCTTTTGCTGCCGGCTCTTTGGGAAAATTATCCGGGTTTTCGCCCATTACCTTATACTTGCCGTTGTCGCTCGTGATTTCTACTCCAAAATTTTTATCAATCGTAAAAGTAAGGGGCTGATCAGGAAGATTTTTTAATGAATCTATCAGTATTTTTGCCGGAATACATATGCGTCCGCTGTCGCGGGCTTCAATTTCAAGATGGATCTTCATTACTGTTTCCAGGTCCGTAGCCACCACGGTGAGTTTGCTGTTGTCTATTTCAAATAAAAAATCTTCCAGGATGGGCAATACGGTGTTGGCGCTGATAACGCCGCCGATATGCTGTAACTGCTTTAGCAGTGCGGATGAGGAAACAATAAACTTCATAAATCGCTTAAAATTAGGATTATGGCAAATATAGAATTAAGCCGATAAAACTACCCTTATTTTTTCAAACAATATCAACCACTAATCCACTAACTTTCGGCTTCGGTCAACAACACGATATTTATTGATATGATACCACACGGTAAGGTTTCCCAGGAACAGGCTTTCACGAAAATAAAGTACTACTGCGCTTACCAGGAGCGGAGCCATAAGGAAGTTATGGGTAAGTTGTATGATTTGGGCTTATACAAAAATGAAGCAGAGCTGTTGCTTTCGCTGTTGATAGAAGAGGGATACCTGAACGAAGAACGCTTTGCCATACAATTTGCAGGAGGTAAGTTCAGGATAAAACAATGGGGCAAAAAGAAAATAGAGCAGGCGCTGAAAGAAAAGCAGGTAAGCAGCTATTGTATAAAAAAAGCAATGGCGCAAATTGATGAAACCGATTACCGAAAAACGCTGCAACAGTTGAGCACCAGGAAATGGGAGCAACTGAAGGGAGAAAAAAACATTTTTATAAAAAAAAGAAAATTGCAGGATTACCTGCTGCAAAAAGGCTATGAATATGAGCTGGTGAAAGAAGCGGTGAGTACTAAGTAGTAAGTGGTAAGTATGGTTACCGGATCAGCAAAAATTCCCGGATGCCCTCCACTGCCCTGCCCGGGAAAATACCCAGCCAGCATAAGAGAAGCATCATTACAATTAAGGCAAGATAGGTAGAGACAGAGAAGAATGGGTGAAGACTTTTTGCCGCAATGGTGGCTGACGAAGGTGCGGCAAATAAGGTACTTACAACGCGCAGGTAATAATACAAACCCATAACACTGGTTATGACCAGCACCAGAACAGGAAGCCATAAATTTTGCTGAACACCCGATGCCAGTATAAAAAATTTAGCAATAAATCCGGCTGTAAGCGGAATACCTGCAAGGGAAAGGAGGCTAATGGTTAATACGGCCGTTAAGATGGGTTGCCTGTGAAACAGCCCTTTGTAAACCGCCAGCTCCTCAGCATCTTTCATGCGGGTAGATAGCACAGAAACAACGCCAAACACGGCCAATAAAGTAATGGAATAAGCAAGCAGGTAAAAAGACGCGGCTTCCACTCCGGCAGCGTTGCCTGGCAGGAACGCCACCAGCAGGTAGCCAAAATGCGCAATGGATGAGTAGCCCATCAGGCGCTTTATATTCTGTTGCCGCAATGCCAGCAGGTTGCCCACTATCATAGAGGCCATGGCAATAACAGAAAAGATGGTGATCATAAGCGGGTACTGCTGCAGGTTTACCGATAGCGCAAATCGCAGCAATACAGCAAACACGCCAATTTTAGATACCGTAGCAATGAAGGCTGTTACCGGCGCCGGAGCGCCCTGGTACACATCGGCCGCCCATAAATGGAAGGGTACCAATGCCAGCTTAAAGCCTATAGCCACGATCATGATCCCGAAGCCCATATTGAACAGTACCGATGATGAGGACTCCTTTATGCTTTGCGCGATGCGCTCAAATTCCATGCTTCCGGTTTCCATATATATAAGTGCCATACCAAACAAAAGAAATGCGGAAGACACCGCGGCCAGCACCAGGTATTTCATGCCCGATTCCACTGCATTATTACGGTTGCGCAGGTAGGCGATCAGCGCGTATAAACTTACGCTCAGCACTTCGAGCCCTATGAACAGCGAAATAAAATGGGTGCTGATGGTAAGCACCGCAGCGCCCAGGGTGGCCAGGAACAACAGTATATAGTACTCTTTCGGGTTCTCTTCCCGTTCCTCAAAATAAACATAAGAAAACAAGCCTACTGCCATCATGGAAAAAATGATCATGCCTGTAAACAATGCGCCAAATCCGTCTACCACAAACAATGGCGGGATAGTTTGGGGCAGCGTGTCTTTTACATACCACATGGCAAGGATCACTGAGCATGCCATAAGAAATGCTGCAACCTGTATAACAGTATGGCTCATGCGAAACGCAATGAGCAGTATCACAGTCATTGATGCTGCGGCCAGCACCATAAAAGGAAGAAGCGCTTCAAATTGAAGTTCATTCATACTTCAGCAATAAACAATGAATAATATTGGTTTCGGCGATTGTCCATCAGCTTTCGGCTATCAGCCAATACAGGGCATAATAACCAATCAACCGCTCAACCGCCTATCCGGTCAACTAACGAACAACCCACTCACTACACCTTTCACCATATCTATAACAGGCTGCGGAAACAGTCCTAATACAACAATACTGATGGTTAGTGCCGACATCATTACCCATTCCCGTACGTTTAAATCTTTCAGCGGCGCTGCTACCGAAACCGGACCCAAAAAAACCTTTTGCATCATCCGCAAAGCATAGCATGCCGAAAAAATCAATCCGAGTGTGGCCAACACCGTTAGTGCAATGTTAACAGAAAACGCCCCAATAAGGATGAGGAACTCCGCGATAAAATTGCCCAGCATGGGCAGGCCCAGGGAGGCCATGGTAAACACCATTGCAGCCCCACCCATGAAAGGCATAGCCGTCCATAATCCGCCCATCCGGTTAATATCCCTGGTGTGCAATCTTTCTTTAAGCATACCGGCAATTATAAACAAAGCGCCGGTGCTTATACCGTGCGTAAGTATTTGCATAATTACGCCCTGCATGGCTATTTCGTTAAAAGCAAAAATGCCCAGCAGTACAAATCCCATATGGCTCACCGATGTGTAGGCGATCAACCGTTTCAGATCTGTTTGGGCAAAGGCAAGGAAGGCGCCATATAAAATACCTATGGCGCCCAGGAGCATGGCCCACCAGGCAAATGCCTGTGCCTGCTGGGGAAATAATGTGAGCACAAAACGGATAATGCCATAAGCGCCCGTTTTCAGTAATAATCCTGCAAGGATTAAACTTCCTGCTGTTGGGGCTTCACTATGTGCATCGGGCAGCCAGTTATGAAAAGGCACAACCGGCAGTTTAACCATAAAGGCGATCAGAAATCCCATCATGATCCATTTTGCAGAGGAAGCTTCGGGTGAAGTATGGAGGAGATCAAAATAATCAAAGGAATATATACCGGTTTGTTGCGCGTGAATAAAATACAAAGCCAGTACAGATAGCAGCATCAACAAACCACCTGCCTGAGTAAAGAGGAAAAATTTATAGGATGCATACCGTCGGTTGCTATCGCCCCATATTGAGATCAAAAAATACATGGGCACCAGCATTACTTCCCAGAAGAAATAGAACAGGAAGAGATCCATCGCTACAAACACACCACAAATGCCCGCGAGGGTCCATAGCAGGTTAAAAAAATAAAAACCGTGCTTTTCTTTGATCTCACTCCATGAGCAGAGCACCGACAAAATACCCAGAAAAAAAGTTAAGAGCAGCAACACCAGGCTTAAGCCGTCTAATGCCAGGTGAAAACTGATGCCGAAAGAAGGGATCCAGTTAAGCCGGTAATTGATGAACCAGCTACCGGCTTCCCCTGCAGCATCTTTATATTGTAAGCAAAGCCATACAGCAATTACAAGCCCTGCGGCAGTGGCACATAAAGCAATCCACCTGGAAAGCGCTTTGTTCCACTGTGCCAGCAGCCAGCACAATACACCTCCAATAAGCAATATCGCAATCAGCCATACCAGTATCATAACAATTGCATGCTTATGATGAATAAAATACCGAGCAGCACACCGGCAATATACCAGCGCAATGAACCATTCTGGGTAAGCGAAAGCAGGCGGTTCATACGAATATTAACCTGTGCGAGGCCGGTATATAGCCGGTCAAATACGTCGTTCTTATTGATGCGGGTAATGAAAAGAAAGGGCTGTACAAACCATGCATGATACAAATCATCAAAGCCCCATCCTTTCAGCAAAAAATTCCTGATTGTGAGCATACGCGCGGACTGCCGCCAACCCTCAAGAATCCTCTTGTTGCTATAATACAAAACATAACCCGTGTATAACCCGGCAAATGTTACAAGAACGGCAATACCCTGAAAAATAAATTCCGACGGCAATCCTTGTTTTAGAACAACCGCGGGCAATACTTTTTGCACCAGATCCGAGAACAAGGTAAGGTGCATGAGGTTGTGGGGCCATTCTATATAACCGGCCGCAACCGAAGCTATGGCCAAAATAACAAGCGGCACCGTCATCCATTTACCCGGAAGCGCTCCAACAGGCGTCTTCTTTTCGCCCCAAAAAACAACAAGCATTAAGCGGGTGCTGTAAAAAGCCGTAATAAACGCACCGGCTATTGCCAGCATCCATAAAAAAGGATTGCCATTTTCGGCGCTCCACGCGTACCACAATATGGGATCCTTACTAAAAAAGCCGGCAGTAACCAGCGGCAGCGCTGCCAATGACGCAGCGCCTGCAAGAAAAGTAAGAAATACAGTGCGCATGTCGTGTTTTAGTCCGCCCATTTTAAAAATATTATGTTCATGGTGCAGGGCTTCTATTACTGCTCCTGCGGCCAGAAACAGTAAGGCTTTAAAAAAAGCATGGGTAAAGAAATGAAAAATAGCTGCACTCCATGCCCCCACACCCAAAGCAAGGAACATATACCCGATCTGGCTAATGGTTGAATAGGCCAGTATCCTTTTGATATCTGTTTGTACCATAGCACTGCAACCTCCAATAAACAAGGTAACTGCTCCTATTACCGCAACAACGTTCATAGCTACAGGGGAAAGCTGGAACACCGTATGCATCCTTGCGATAAGATATACACCAGCGGTTACCATTGTGGCTGCATGAATCAATGCACTTACGGGCGAAGGCCCGGCCATGGCATCGGGTAGCCAGGTTTGCAGTGGCAGTTGCGCCGATTTACCAACACTACCCATCAGCAATAAAAGAGCAATAAGGGTAATATCCGTATCCCCGGATGCAAAACGTTTTGGCGCCTCTTCCAGAATTGTAGCAATATGCAATGTGCCCAGTTCTTTAAACAGCAAAAACAAACCAATAGCCATAGCGGTATCACCGATGCGCGTAATATAGAAGGCCTTATTTGCCGCATGACAATTGGCGGGGGTTTCGTACCAGAAACCAATAAGCAAATAACTGCACAGGCCTACACCTTCCCATCCCAGGTATAACAGTACAAGGTTGTCGGCCATCACCAGAATCAGCATCGAACACACAAACAAATTCATACTCGCAAAAAAGCGGGCATAGTCGCGGTCCCTGCGCATAAAGGCAGTGGAATAAATATGAATGAGCGCTCCAACAAAGGTGATAACGAAAATAAACACCATTGTCAAAGCGTCTGCCGTAATGCTAACGGCAACGGACAACCGTCCTGCACTGAACCAGTTCCATAACAATTGCGTATAAGCGCCTGAAGCAGGAGGATTTTTTAGAAATTCGATTCCCAGCAATATCGTAACGATTGATGCCGCACATATTGTACCTGCACCGATCCATGCTATAGTTGTTTTATGCAAATGTTTCCCCGCCAGGGATAAAATAAGAAACCCCAGTAAAGGCAATGCAGGTATAAGAAACAAATACTGATGCATAAAATACCAGTTATTCATTTAAAGAAGACAGACACATTAATACGTACCGCTGTCAGTCCATCGCCTGTGCTACACCATTTCGGTCATATTTTCATCTTTTAATGCTGTTATATTTTCAACATCCAGCGTTTTGTGCTGGTGGTAGATCTGCAGTACCAATGCCAGTCCTATTGAAACTTCTGCAGCGGCCATCGCCAGTATGAACAGGAACATCACCTGCCCGTCTGGCTGCTGCCACTTCGCGCCTGCTGCCACAAAAGCGAGCCCTGCGGCATTCAACATAATTTCCACCGATATGAGCATAAAAATGACATTCTTCCGGGTGAGCACACCAATCAATCCCAACACAAAAAGTATTGCTGAAAGAATTAAAACGGTATGCACAGTAAAGGGAGGCATTGGTTGTTTATCGTTTATTGTTCATCGTTCATCGTTTGTAATTATTTAAAGTAATCACGCTCTGCTGCCCAGCACTTGTATGCCTTCATTTTCAAATGCTCAAATTTTCATATTTCCACACGCGCCATCGTCTCTTCCTTCAAAAAACGGTGAAGGATTTTTTTCTTTTGCTTTCCGATATGTGCAGCGCCTACAATTCCTGCCATGAGTAAAAACCCAACCAGTTCCAGTGCGATAATATATTCGCCGAATAAAGACAGGGATACCTTACGCGGATCAACTACGGCTACATGCATAATGGCATTCTGAGCATTGAGGAGCAGCACAATCATTTCAACCAGTAATATTAAAACCAGCAGCGACGGACCTGCCCATACTTTGGGCCGAAGCCAGTTCTTTTCCTGCAGAGCCGTATCTTTGCCGAGGTTGAGCATCATCACAACAAAAATAAACAGTACAATAATGGCCCCGGCATACACGATCACTTCCAGCACGGCAATAAAAGGCGTGCCGAGAGATAAAAAGATCATTGCGGCGGCCAGAAAAGAAACCACCAGGTACAATAAGGCATGTACAGGATGAAAACGGCTGATTGCCATAATGGTTGCTGCAACAGCCACAAAAGATGATATGTAAAACAGCAGGTTCATAATATGGTGAGCATTCAGTAATGTATTTATGGCAACAGACTTTTAATATCCACAGCAGGTTCTTCATTGATACCTTTTCCTTTTTCCTTAACACCCGCATCCATGCCCGCCACTTTGTAAAAATTATAACCGGGGTATTTTCCCTGGCTGTTGATCAGCAGGTCTTCTTTTTCGAATACAAGGTTTTGCCGGTTGTATTCTCCCATTTCAAAGTCCGGTGTGAGTTGTATGGCATAGGTTGGACAAGCTTCTTCGCAATAGCCGCAAAAAATACATCTCGAAAAATTAATCCGAAAAAATTCCGGGTACCTGCGTCCGTTTTCATCTTCTGTTGCCTGCAAAGCAATGCAATCAACAGGGCAGGCTGCGGCGCATAAATAACAAGCCACACAACGCTCCCCGCCATCAGGATCTTTCGTTAAAACGATGCGCCCACGCCACCTCGGATGCAGTTTTATCTTCTCTTCGGGATACTGTATTGTTTCTTTTTTACGAAACAGGTGCAAAAACACCAGCCCCATTGTTCTAAGATTACTCAACATAATTTTACTCCGTCTCCCGGAAGAGTGCCCAGCAGCACCCCGGAGAACTTATTTTAAATTATTACTGACGTCTTCCTTTCTTCTTGTGATAAACCTATGAGGTTCTCCTCCCTGCCATTGCCATCCTGCAGACCTCATGGGCTGTGCTGCTCCATTTTCAAATTTTCACACTTCCCACATTTTCATACTCCCTTAGCCTCCTCTCATCCACAATGCAATGGCGCCCGTGATCATCAGGTTTGCCAGTACAACCGGCAGTAATATTTTCCATCCATATTCAATCAGCTGATCATAGCGCGGCCGGGGCAGTGAGGCCCTGAGCAGTATGAACACGCCTATAAAGAAAAAAGTTTTCAGCGCAAACCATGCCAGCGGGGGCAGAAACGAAGGCCCGAGCCAGCCTCCAAAAAACATAGCCACCATCATTGCTGAGATGAGTGTAATGCCCAGGTATTCACCAATAAAAAACATCCCGAACTTCATACCGGAATATTCAGCATGATAGCCGGCTATCAATTCACTTTCGGCTTCCGGAATGTCGAAAGGCAAACGGTGTGTTTCGGCAATGCCGGCAATAAAGAAAATAAAAAATCCCACGGGTTGCGTTACAATAAACCACATGTCCTTCTGCGCTTCCACGATAGCACCCATATTAAACGACCCTGTAAGCATTACCACACCCATCAGCGAAAGGCCCATGAACACTTCATAGGCGATCATCTGCGAAGCTCCGCGCAAGGCGCCCAGCAGGGCATATTTATTGTTGGATGCCCAGCCGCCCAAAACAATACTGTAAACACCCAGGGATGACATAGCCAGGAAAAACAATAGCCCGATATTAAGATCTGCCACAACAATACCGGGTGCAAAGGGAATGATCACAAAACTTAGCAACACACTCCCTACTACAATAGCCGGAGCCAGTATAAATATCTTTTTATCAGCAAAAGGAGGGATCCAATCTTCCTTAAAAAATAATTTCAGTGTATCTGCCAGCACAATAAATAAACCCAGAGGTCCCGCACGATTGGGACCAAGCCTGTTCTGCCATAGGGCTAATAACCTGCGCTCTACCCAAATAAGCCCGGCGGCAATATTGAGCAGTACGAACAATACGCCAATCACAATCCATATATGTTGCATAACCGTCATACGTTTAATTTAACCCATGATCCCCATGGCAGAGCGGGCATTCCGTGGAACCCTGCAGAAGCCAGTACAATTCCGCTGCACAGTTCATCATGGATGACCAATGGTAAACGATATTGAAAATCATTTTTTTCTATAATGATCAATGTTCCGTTTACTGCACCCAGATCTGCTGCATCTTTTTTTGATAAGATGATCGCCGCCTCAGGAACCAGTTCGCTTATTGCCTCGCTGTACATACTCCATTCACCGGAACCAAACAACTGGTATTGTGGCAGCAGCAAATGCTTGCCGGGCCGGGGAACAAATGCTTCAGGACTGTCTTTAAAGAATTGGAGTGCGCCGGTTTTACTGGCGAATAAACAGATGCCGGAATTTTCTTCCCTGAGCGCAGCTCCTATTTCATGCTGGTATTTATTAACAGCCTGTCCCGAGTTCCAGCCGGGCGCCCAGAAATAAGGGATCATGGACGAAGGTGGTATTCCCGCATACCCTTCCATTGTATAGGTAAGCGGCGAATCATCATCCTGCAATGGTTTAGGCTCACTAACTCCCAGGTTAGCATACATAGCAGTACGGCCGCTGTAACGGTGTGGCTCCCGTGGAATGGCCTGACCGTTAATTCGAAAATGGCGTGGTGGCATTACTTTTGCAATACTTGCAAACTGTGGCAATGTTATTTCCAGTTTTGCCAGCCATTCATCGGGATGCTGCTGCAATCCATTGGAGGCTTTTGCCTGCATTGTTTTCATTTCCCCCAGCCATCTCCAGCTTTCTTTAATATGCGTATTTACCGGCATAAACACCTGGTAAAAATGTTGTGCACGGCCTTCGTTGTTTACAAGGGTCCCGTCGGCTTCGGCAAAAGTAGCCGCCGGTATCAGCACATGTGCTTTTTCCGTTGTGCGGTTATGTAAGCCATCCATTACAACCAGGTTTTTGCATTGTGAAAGAAAAGCATCTGCCTTAGCCGCCGGGACATGCCTGTACAAATCATTTTCCAATACTATTGCTGTACAGTTGTTATCGGTTCTAACCCTTTCTGCAGCAGCTTCAAAAGAGGACGCTCTCATTAAAGCAGCGCCCATGCTGTTGCATTCGGGGAAGACAAAGGAAATGCCTGCCTTTCTTTGGGGTGTACTCAACGATTGTACAATATTAAAAGCAGCCTTAACCAGGGCTTCATTACAACAGGAGTTACCGGTAATAACTACCGGTCGCTGTGCATGCAGCAAAGCATCGGCAATATGCTTTGCTGCATGCATTTCCTTTTCTGTTAAGCTGGTGACAGCGGGTATGCCTGCATTGAGCAAATGAGCAATAGCAAAACCCAGCCTGGCTATATTGTCCGGGTTGTTGCGCATAGCAATGGTGGAGATGGAATCGAGAGGAGATGATAAAATGGTGATGTTTGCGAGAAATCCTTTTTGCTCCTGAACCAATTCTTTGATCGCCGCATCATGCCAGGCAGCCAGGGAGTTTTGTTGCGTAGCTTGTGCGGCGGCCGTTTTCATTACAGATTGTCGTACTGCCAATGCCATAACAGGAGCCGTATGCCAAATATCTTCACCCAAAACCAGCACTGCATCGGCCGACTCAATTTCTTTCAGAGAAACACTGTGAACGGTTCCCTGTTGCAACAGGTCAGTCATTCTTCCTTCAAGGTATGCAGTATCGCCGCTTACACCCTGGTAAAAATTTTCTTTCCCCACCAGTTGCATCAGGGCAAAATTACTTTCCACCGACGCCCGCGGCGAGCCAATACCAATCAAAGGGTAAAGCGTAACGAGGTCTTTCAAATGATTCATGAGCGTGGCTTCATCCACCGCTTCTACCGGCAGGGTACGGATAAGCGGTTCTGTTATCCGGTTTACACTGTTAACAAATTCATAGCCATACCGGCCTTTATCGCAAAGGAAATAGCCATTTACACTACTGTTGTACCGGTTTACAACACAACGTACCTTGCCGTACCGTTCGCCGGCTATAATGTTGCATCCCAGGCTGCAGTGATGGCAAACGGAAGGAGCTGCGGTAAGATCCCATTTGCGGGTATAATGCTTTTTAAGCGTTTTATCGGTAAATACACCCGTTGGGCATACCTCGGCCAGGTTGCCACTGAAAGGGCTTTGCAATACCCCATCTTTTTCTCTTCCAAAATAAACATGGTGATGCGCCCCAAATACATTCAAATCATCACCCCCTGCATAATCGCGGTAAAACCTCACACAACGGTAGCATTGTATACAACGGTTCATTTCATGATGGATAAGCGGCCCCAGGTATTGATTGATGTGTGTGCGTTTCTTAAACTGGAAGCGCCGGTAATCATGCCCGGTCATTACGGTCATATCCTGCAAATGACAACTGCCGCCTTCATCGCAAACGGGGCAGTCATGCGGATGATTGGTCATCAGCCATTCAATTATCTGTGCTCTGAAAGCCTGGGCTGTACTATCGGTAATGGACATACGTAAACCATCTTTCACGCTTTCCATGCAACTCATCACTATCTTTCCATTGGTATCCTTTTCATCTTTAAATATTTTTATAGCACACTGCCTGCATGCCCCCACGCTTCCCATAGCCGGGTGCCAGCAAAAATAAGGAAGGTCAAAACCAAGACTCAGGCTGGCTTCCAACAGGTTTTTTCCTGCTTTTACTTCATATGGCTTGTTATCAATATAAATGGTTGGCATAATGCCTTGATTTAATATGGACATTTTTGTTCTCTTATATGCCTGTCAAAATCATCCCTGAAATATTTTATAGCACTTTGAAGCGGCTCCATAGCTCCGGGCGCCAGTGCGCAAAAAGTATTGCCCGGCCCCAGCAATTGTGTATGCATCTGCAACAGATCAATATCCTCCTGCTTCCCTTCCCCTTTTTCAATAGATAATAATATTTTCTCTACCCAGGGTAATCCTTCCCTGCATGGCGTGCACCAGCCGCAACTTTCCTGAGCAAAAAAATGCTGCAGGTTATGAACAAATCCAACCGGGCAGGTAGCGTCATCCATTACCACCATGGTGCCGGTACCCAAACGACTTCCTGCGGCAGCCACCGATTTAAAATCCATTTTAATGTCAAGATGCTGCTCCGTTAAAAAATCGGTAGAAGCGCCTCCCGGCAATACCCCTTTGAGGCGGTAGCCTTTTTTCATTCCACCCGCATGCTCCTCAATCAGTTCACGCATGGTTACCCCTATGGGGAGTTCCCAGGCGCCGGGATTATTGACCTTACCGCTAACGCCGTATATTTTGGTGCCGCTATCTTCGCTATAGCTCAGGCTTTGAAACCACTCCGCACCATTGTTTACAATATGCGGAACACAGCAAAGGGTTTCTACATTATTAACGATCGTAGGCTTTCCAAATAACCCGCTCACCTGCGGAAACGGGGGCTTTGCCCTGGGTGTAGCGCGTTTGCCTTCCAGCGCATTTAGTAAAGCGGTTTCTTCACCGCACATATATCTGCCGGCACCGGTATGCAGGTGCATGTTGAGGCTAAACCCGGATCCCAAAATGTTTTGTCCCAGCCAGCCAGCCTCGTACGCCTCATGAATAGATTGCTCCAATACCCGGGCTGCCTTTTTATATGCCCAGCGCAAAAAAACATAAGAAATATTTGCCTGTATGGCATAAGCGGCGATGATCATTCCTTCAATCAGCTGGTGCGGATTGCCTTCCAGCAGCAGACGGTCCTTGAAAGTTCCCGGCTCCATTTCGTCTGCATTGGCAATAAGATATTTGGGCTGAGGTGCATCCGCCCCCATGGGAACAAAACTCCATTTCATTCCGGTGTTAAAGCCTGCTCCCCCGCGTCCTTTGAGATTGCTTTTTTGCACCAGTTGCTGCACTTCCTGCGGCGTATTGTTTTTCAACACCTGCTGCAAAGCGATATAACCACCCGTGGTGGTATATTCCTTCAGACTGAGCGGTTGCCGACCGGCATGGATATTTTTGGTGAGCGGACGTTCCATTGACAAGAATTTGATCAGGTATATTTCAACAATATATCATCCAAAGTTTCAGTCTCAATATCCGTGTACAGTTCCCCATTAATGATCAATGCCGGCGCACGATCGCAGCAACCCATACATGCATTAGGCAGCAGGGTAAATCTTTGATCAGCGGTGGTTTCGCCAAATCTTATTTTTAACTTCTCCTGCAGTGCTTCATAAATCTTTTTATACCCCATCACATAGCATGAAATGCTGTCACAAAGCAGAATAACATGCCGCCCTACCGGCCTTCGAAAAATAAGGTTGTAAAAGGTGGCTACACTGTCTACCTCAGCAGCACTCATTTCAAGACATCGCGCGATATCATCCACGCTCTCATCATTGATCCAGCCGCGGCGTTGCTGCACAATTTTCAATGCTTCAATTACCGCTGCTTTTTTATAGGGCAGTTTGGCCGCTTCATGATCAATGTCCTGTATTTCTTCTTTTGAAAGCATAAATGTGTTTGCTGGTAAATAAATATAATTTAAAGAAAAAGTAAAAAAAGTTTAAGCATGGATGAGGATACAACAAATCCGTGCACACGCCTTGATTTAACTCTCATACTATTGTAGCTTCAGCTATTTATCCCTGATAAATATGCAAAGAGCTTGAACTATTGTTACTTTATCTATTCTCAAATTTCTACCTGTCAATATCCGCCAGCACAAAATCTACGCTCCCCAATATCGAAAGCAGATCGGCAACCGTATATCCCTTGCTGATATAGGGCACCATCTGCATATGCGGGAATGAGGGCGTTCTGATTCTCACCCGGTATGGGGCCGTGCTTCCATCGCTGGTTAAATAATAACTGTTAGCCCCTTTGGTTGCTTCAATGTAACTCATTGCTTCACCCGCAGGAATTACCGGTCCCCAGCTCACGTTTAAAAAGTGGGTGATCAGTGTTTCAATATCCTGCATCGTATACTTCTTCAATGGTGGAGTGGTAAGCGGATGATCGGCTTTGTAACTGCCTTCCGGCATGTTGTTGAGGCATTGCTCTACAATCCGGAGACTTTGCCGCATTTCTTCTACCCGTACAACCGACCGGTCATAACAATCACCATTGTGTGCGATGGGTATATCGAAGTCGAACAACTCATAACCCGAATACGGCCTTTTTTTTCTGAAATCCCACTCCAACCCGCACGCTCTTAACCCGGCTCCTGTTATTCCCCATTCAATAGCTTCATCCAGTGTATATACACCAATGCCTTTTGTTCGGGCCCGGAATATGCTGTTGCGAATCACCATGTTGTTGTATTCTTTTAACTGTTTGGGGAAATGATCAACAAATGACCGGACTAAGGTTTCCCATCCTTTAGGAAGGTCCTGCGATACGCCGCCAATGCGGAACCAGTTGGGATGCATACGGCCTCCGCAGATGGCCTCAATAATATCGAAGATTTTTTCCCGGTCGGTGAACATATAAAATACCGGCGACAACTGCCCAACATCCTGCGCGAATGTTCCAAACCATACCAGGTGGCTGGCAATACGGAATAACTCACAGAGCATTACGCGTATCACCTTTACCCGTTCAGGCACTTCAATGCCCGCCAGCTTTTCTACAGCCAGCAGGTAAGCCAGGTTATTCATAACACCGCCCAGGTAATCTATGCGGTCTGTATATGGAATATAGGTATGCCAGGTTTGTCGTTCGCCCATCTTTTCGGCGCCCCGATGATGGAACCCAATCTCCGGAACCGCGTCCACAATATCTTCGCCATCGAGTTGCAAAACGATCCGCAACACCCCATGTGTGCCCGGATGCTGGGGGCCGATATTGAGGAACATAAAATCCGCATCATCGCTTTCGCGCTGCATGCCCCACTCTTCAGGTTTAAACCGCAATGCTTCCTGCTCAATATCCTGTTTTTCATCCCACAACTGGTAAGGGCCCATTTCCGTTGCGCGGGCCGGATGTTCTTTGCGGAGGGGGTGCCCTTTCCAGGTGAGCGGCATCAGGATGCGCTGCAGGTGAGGATGCCCTTCGAAGCGGATGCCAAACATGTCATATACTTCCCTTTCGTACCAGTTGGCATTTTTAAAAACAGCAGTAATGGAAGGAAGAGCAGGATACTCGCCCTGCAAAGCCACTTTAAGACGGATGAAATGATTTTGACGATATGAAAACAAGTGATAAACAACCGTAAAGTCTGAAGGCGGAGTATTTGTTTTTTTTGTTCTGTTGCGTTCATCAATGCCGCTCAGATCGTACAGGAATGAGAAAGATTGAATGGGGTCGGATTTGAGGTATTGTATTACAGGTATAATCCTTTCCTTAGGTACCCAAACTGTGGGCATCTCATCAACAGTAAGTTGTTGTTGAAACGCATCATTGCTGAAACGCTCCTGCAGATGCTGTAATATTGCATTCGCAAGCTGCATGCAGTTTGTATTTTATTCCTGTTGTACAATTCCTGCTACACTTCATCCACTCCTTTGTATTGTAGGTTGTTCATTCTTTCTTCTCTTTTCCGTTCTTTCATGGAAGCAGGTTGCGGTTTAATAATTCCTTGCTCTCCTATCACCCAGCTTAATGGCCGTTTTTCTTTTCCTACTGCATCAGCAAGCAATATAAGTCCCTGCATAAAAGCATCGGGCCTGGGCGGGCAGCCCGGCACGTATACATCAACCGGTAAAAATTTATCTACGCCCTGTACTACACTGTATATATCGTACATACCTCCGCTGTTGGCACAACTGCCCATAGAGATCACCCAACGTGGTTCCATCATTTGTTCGTGCAACCGCTTAATAACAGGAACCATTTTTATAAATACCGTTCCGGCAATCACCATTACATCCGCTTCGCGTGGTGTGCCGCGGATAACTTCGGCGCCGAAACGGGCTATATCGTATTTGCTGGTAATACTGGTTGCCATTTCTACAAAACAACAGCTCAGCCCAAAATGGAAAGGCCACATTGAATTTTTACGTCCCCATGCCACCAGGTCCTGCAATGAAGTGAGCACTATGCTTTTGCTTACCGCCTCTTCCATCGTTCCCGAACCGGAAATATTGCCTGTTGTATCGCCTGCTTTACTTACCCACCATTTCATTGTTGCCGTTTAATTTTTTATGATCCATCAGCTTTAATAATTTCTTACCATTAATTCCAATATCTAAGGCCCCTGTTCCCCATTCATAAATTAATACCACCACCAGTTGCGCGGTAAATAGGGAAGCGCCGATATAACCCGGCCATCCCAATTCGTAAAAGCCCAGCGCCCACAGCATGAGAAATACTGCTTCAATGTCAAAAATGACGAACAGCATGGCCACCAGATAAAATTGCGCTGAAAAACGAAGCCTTGCAGAGCCGGTCTGTTCAATCCCTCCTTCATAAGGTTTGCCGGTAGCCCTATCGCTGTGATGCTGACCCAATAAATAAGATAAAGTAAGGATAGCGCCCAGTAATACAATAACTATTCCTGCATACAGGAACAAAGGCCATAATGGCATATTATGCAATGCGTTCTCCGGCATATACGCTGCTTATTCGCTGATGAGGAATACAAACAGGTTAGTTCTTTTGCACAAAGGGAAGGATAAGAACACATTCCAAAATTTCAAACCGCTTTTATTTCAGCCCGCTTACTGCAGGAGAAAGAAAAACGCCAAAAAATAATGCACCGAAAATTTGGGAATGGGTCCCATAATAAACCAAATGCCTTTAACTGGAAATATAATGCTCAAGATGTTCAATGATAAAATCTTTCTGATTCATAATGTAGTTCACCAGGTCACCGATTGATACCAATCCAACTAATTTTCCATTTTCGAGCACAGGCAAATGGCGAATGAATTTCTGGCTCATCAGCTTCATGCAATCACCAATTTCTACATCAGGAGTAACATATACCGGCCGCTCTGTCATGATGTGCCGGACCAGTGTTTCTTTTGAGGAGCGTCCCTTTAAAATAACTTTACGGGCATAATCGCGTTCAGTAAATATTCCGTTCAGTATACCATCGTCTTCCACCACTACAAGTGATCCGAGATTGTTTTCTTCAAGCATCTCCAGTGCTTCATACACCGAACTATCAGGACACACAGTATACACCATGTTCCCTTTTAATTGCAGGATATTTCTTACGGTATCCATGACACGAAATTTAGAGAACCAACTGTACTGTTAAATTAAATCTTTTTATTAGAACATGCAAGCATTTGGGAGTTTGAATTTTCAGATATTACAGGGATTCAAACCTTGCTGTAAAATGCCGCAGGTAAGGAGTTTCATATATTATTTTATACCCGGTTATATTTTCCCTCTGACTAAAGACATTTATTATTACTTCTGTTGTATAATCAATATGGCTTTGGGTATACACACGGCGGGGAATAGCCAACCGTACCAATTCCATTCCTGCAGGTATGAGGCTTCCGTCTTCCCTGTATTTTCCAAACATTACCGATCCTATTTCCACGCCCCGTATGCCGCCCGCAACGTATAACGCACCGCACAGTGCCTGCCCGGGATACTGATCCGGAGAAATATGGGGTAAAAAAGCACTTGCATCTAAATATACCGCATGCCCACCAGTAGGTTTTATATAAGGTACACCGGCCGTATCTAATTTTTCACCGATGTACTCAATACTGCGGATACGGTATTTTAAATAAGGCTCCTCCATCACTTCGTTCAAGCCTATGGCAATTGCTTCAAGATCACGGCCGGCCAATCCACCATAGGTAGGAAATCCTTCTGTAATGATCAGCAGGTTGCGGGATTGCATGGCTAAAGTTTCATCGCGCATGGCCAAAAAACCGCCGATATTGGCCAGTCCATCTTTTTTAGCGCTCATGGTGCATCCATCGGCACAGGAAAAAAGTTCCCGCGCAATTTCCAGGATGGATTTGTTTGCATACCCATCCTCCCTCGTTTTAATAAAGTAACAATTTTCCGCAAAACGGCAGGCATCAATAAAAAACGGTATATGATGTTTATTGCAAACCGATTTTACCGCACGAATATTCGCCATGCTAACCGGTTGTCCGCCGCCCGAATTATTGGTGATGGTAACAATCACCAAAGGAATCCGGCGAGCTCCTTTTGCCATAATGAACTGTTCAAGCGCCTCAATATCTAAATTACCCTTAAATGGAGCCGGAACAGAAGGCAACTTCCCTTCTGCGCATAAAAGATCAATGGCCTCTGCACCGGAAAATTCAATATTGGCCCGCGTCGTGTCAAAAAGTGTATTGCTTATTACATATTTTCCTTTACCTCCCATAATACTGAATATAATTTTTTCGGCAGCCCTTCCCTGATGAGTAGGTATTATATAAGGCATACCGGTTATGTTTTGTACCGCTGTTTCAAACCTGAAAAAACTTTCGCTACCCGCATAGCTTTCATCGCCACGCATAATACCGGCCCATTGTTCACTGCTCATGGCACTGGTACCGCTGTCTGTCAGCAAATCAATCATCACGTCTTTTGCCTGTATTAAAAATGGGTTATAAAACGCTTTTTGAAGGATGTTCTGCCTTTGTTGCGGAGTGGTAAAATAAATGGGTTCAACCGATTTTATTTTAAATGGTTCAATAATGGTATGCATAAACAAATCAGGTTTAATAAAATGAAGAAGTGGAACGGAACATTATGAAAAAAATGATTCTGGAACTGAGTCCATTAAGTAGGATTTTTAATAATATTTTTCCAGATAGTCACTGCTGTGGGGTAATTGAACACTAAAATAACAATAATTAAATGGCAAAACAATTGTGCTCCCGTGGATTTGTTGTAGCTTTGCACCCTCAAAAAAATAGCCATCTGGCTTTAGGTGTCTCATACAGCCTCAAATGGGCGTTGCTGATTTCTAAAGGCTGAGTTAAAGAATTAAAAAAATGCAGATAAGAAACATAGCCATCATCGCCCACGTTGACCACGGTAAAACTACCCTGGTTGATAAAATCTTACATCAAACCAATGTGTTCCGCGCTAACCAGGAAAGCGGCGAACTGATCATGGACAGCAACGATCTCGAAAGAGAAAGAGGTATCACTATTTTTAGTAAAAATGCTTCTGTGATCTATAAAGGCGTAAAGATTAATGTGATAGATACACCCGGTCACTCCGATTTTGGCGGCGAGGTAGAAAGAGTACTGAAAATGGCCGATGGTGTGTTGTTATTGGTGGATGCTTTTGAAGGTCCTATGCCACAAACCCGCTTTGTGTTGCAAAAAGCGCTGCAACTAAACCTGAAACCCATAGTGATCATCAATAAGGTGGATAAAGCAAACTGCCGGCCGGATGAAGTACATGATGCGGTATTTGAATTGTTTTTTAACTTAGATGCTACCGAGGAACAATTGGATTTCCCTACTTTTTACGGATCGGGAAAAAACGGCTGGTTCAATGATTCACTTACACCTTCTGAAGATATTACGCCCCTGTTGGATGGCATTTTAAAGTATGTGCCCGAACCTAAGGTAAATGAAGGACCGCTGCAGATGCAGATCACTTCATTGGATTATTCCTCTTTTCTGGGGCGCATTGCTGTAGGCAAAGTTACCCGTGGCAGCATTAAGGAAGGTCAGCCTTTTGCATTGGTTCAGGCGGATGGTTCCATCAGAAAATCGAGGGTAAAAGAATTATATGTATTTGAATCGCTGGGCAAGAAAAAAGTTGCCGAAGTAATAGCCGGGGATATTTGTGCAGTTGTAGGATTGGAAGATTTTAATATTGGTGATACCATTGCCGATGCGGAGAACCCCGAAGGATTACCCGTAATAAGCGTGGATGAACCCACCATGAATATGCTGTTCAGCATCAACAATTCGCCCTTCTTTGGTAAAGATGGAAAATTTGTTACCAGCCGGCACCTGCGCGACAGGCTGCTCAAAGAAACAGAAAAAAACCTTGCACTGAAAGTGCTGGATAATGATAATGGCGACAGCTTTATGGTGTATGGCCGCGGTATATTACACCTGGGCATATTAATAGAAACCATGCGCAGGGAAGGCTATGAATTAACAGTAGGCCAACCACAGGTAATTGTAAAAACAATTGATGGTAAAAAATGTGAGCCTTACGAAACGCTGGTTGTAGATGTTCCCGAGGAATTTGCGAGCAAGGCCATTGACCTTGTATCGCGCCGCAAGGGTGAAATGCTGGTAATGGAAACCAAGGGCAATATGCAGCACCTGGAGTTTGAGATCCCTTCGCGGGGTTTGATAGGACTACGTACACAACTGTTAACGGCAACCACCGGCGAAGCTGTAATGGCACATCGCTTTAATGAGTATAAACCGTGGAAGGGGCCAATCCCGGGACGGAACAATGGAGTATTGCTTTCTAAAAACCAGGACAAAACAACTGGTTATTCTATTGATAAACTGCAGGATCGCGGAACCTTTTTTGTAGACCCGGGTGAAGACGTGTATGCAGGACAAATCATCGCAGAACATATTAAACCAGGCGACCTTGTGGTGAATGCCACCGAAGGAAAAAAACTCACCAACCATCGTGCCAGCGGCAGCGACGATGCCACCCGCATAGCGCCTAAAACGATCATGTCATTGGAAGAATGCATGGAATATATCCAGCATGATGAGTGTATTGAAGTTACACCTAACCATATTCGTATGCGCAAAGTAATTTTAGATGAAGAAGAACGTAAAAAACAATCCAAAAAACTAAGCGCACAGGAGGCATAAAAGTACAGTTATAACTTTTTTAAAGAGGCCGGTTCGGAAGGATCGGCTTTTTTGTGGCTGTATTTTGCGGGACAGAGTCCCGGAAGAACATAGGGATGCGAAGTTAGAAACTTCGCATAGCGAAAGTACAGGTTTTAGGATACAGGGAAAGGCTACCAGGAGCGGTCTGACCCTCCTTCGTCGGGTACCGACCGCTCCTGGCGCTTAGTGGCATATCTTAAGCCGGTTTTTATTTTCATGAAGCAATGCGGCAAAAACCTTCCGTGTTCACTTCCGGAAGATTTTTTGATGCTGCTCTGAGGCAGATAGAAAATAAATTAACGCGCAACCGATTTTTTCCCACGGCCGTAAATATCTTTACAGGATATGCAACTTACCATTTTTAAAGACTATCATGCCTTGTCGCAGCAGGCAGCAGATGAAATAATAGCATTGGTAAAACACAAACCGGATGCCGTTTTGTGCCTGGCTTCGGGAAGCACACCGCTTCTTACCTGCAGGCTATTAACAGAAAAAGCCTTAGCGCAGCATATTGATTTTTCGGGGTGCATTTTTATAGGATTAGATGAATGGGTAGGTATCCCTCCTGAAAATGAGGGGAGCTGCGCTTATTTTTTCCATAACCAGGTTTTTAAGGATTTGAATTTTTCTTCTTCGCGTATTCACCTGTTCAACGCTTTATCCGAAAATCCTGAACAGGAATGTGAAGCAATGAATAAAGTTATTTTTGAAAACGGCGGTATTGATCTGATGCTTGTTGGTGTGGGAATGAATGGGCATATAGGTTTTAATGAGCCGGGTGTGTCGTTTGATCTGTATGCGCATGTAGCGGAACTGGATGAAACCACCACTTCCATAGGTCAAAAATATTTTAAAGAAGCTACTGAACTCAAACAGGGCATTACCCTTGGATTAAAGCACCTTTTGGAAAGTAAAAAAGTATTAATGCTTGCCAATGGCAGTAAAAAAGCCGCAATAATACAAAAGGCCCTGGAAGGTGAAATAACCAACCGGTTACCCGCAAGTATCATACGCCGGCATCCCAATAGCATGGTAATGATTGATGAGGAAGCGGCAGTTATGCTTGAGCGTTAGTGAATGCTTATATAATGGCAGAAAAAATTAATCAGTAATTAATCCTTTACTTTTTCAGGTGACCTCTCTTACCCGCCTGTAGCTCCCGTGCATCAGGTATTGAACGCACCAGGTAAATCAATATGAAAATTTTAATAATAATGCTGCCGCCCAGGTAAGTAGGTTTTAGTGCCGCCGAAATAATAGAAATTACTATGAAAAGGAATAATGCAGATAAAATAGAGGGATATGGATTTTTTTTAGCCAGGAAAGCCAGTACACCAAAAAGAAAAACTTCAACAAAGGTAAGTATGGTAACCGCCCACGAAAAATGATTGCTGGCCAATATAGAAATGATTTCACCCGCCACAATCAGGCACAACGTGTCTAAAATAATATTTCTCGTTTTATTTTCATCCATTTTCCAGGGAGACCCTTCCTGCCCCGGAAAGGAAGAAGGGGGGTTGTTTCGCTTTCCCATTCATTTTTAAAACAAAATAAAGCAAAAACGCTATACCCCCAAAGGAATTGCCGTTTGTTTTAACACAATTATTTACAGATTTTATTTATTTACATGTACTTGGGAACCCTGTTGGCGCCACAAACTTATCTTGTTCTCCCATCCAGCGGGATATCCCGTTTTAGCATATCGTTGCGATTGGCCATTTCCCAGGCGGTAAAAAATATCAGCTTTGCTCTTTTTTGCATCAGGCTGTAATTGATCTTATCGGGCGTATCGGTGGGTTTATGGTAATCGGGGTGTAAACCGCTGAAATAAAATATAACCGGCACCCCGTTTTTGGCAAAATTATAATGGTCGCTGCGGTAATAGATCCTTTCCGGATCCTTAGGATCGTTGTATTTATAATCCAGTTCCAGTTTGCTGTATTTTTTATTGATGGCCTCGCTGATGGGTTTAAGATCGGAGCTCAGTTTATCATCACCAACAATGTAAATATAATTGGAAGAGTCTCCGTGTTTACGACTGGGATCTATCCTTCCTACCATATCAATATTCAAATTCACCGTGGTCTTCTCCAAAGGCAGGGCGGGGTGCGATGAATAGTAATCGGAACCCCATAAGCCTTTCTCTTCGCCACTTACGGCCATAAACAAAATACTCCTCCGCGGGCCCTTACCCGCCGCTTTTGCCTTTGAAAATGCTTTGGCCAGTTCTAATATGGTTACGGTACCGGAGCCGTCATCATCTGCGCCATACCATATGGTGTCGCCTCTTTTTCCCAAGTGATCATAATGGGCAGTAAGCACCACATATTCATCCTTCAAATCGGTTCCTTCCAGAATGCCCAGTACGTTGCTGCTTTGCAGCGTAATGGTTGTTTTATTAAAGCTGAGTGCTATGTTAGCAGCATATACCTGTGGCGTTTGTGCGGTTGCTTTTTGGACAGCATATCCTGGTCCCATAATTTTTTCTGCCAGTTTTTCGCTGATGTTAAATGTAGTGATGCGCTGCGTTTTCTGGTAGCGGTTCACATACATATTTCCTTTGTTGTTTGTAGCGGCAATATTTTTATTGACCACCAAAAGCGCAGCGGCGCCATTTTTCATGGCCGCGCTTTGTTGTGTAAAACCGCTGAAACCTTTGCGGCTTCCCGCCGGAACATCCTCAGACCATACCATCACCAGTTTTCCCTTTACATCCAGTCCTTTGTAATCATCGTGGGTTGAATCGCTTATCCCGTTTCCTGCAAAAACAACCTCCGAAAAACGGTAAGCGGCGGGGTGGCTGGTCATAAGGTTCACCGAAAAATCTTCGTTTGCTACAAATGCCGTGTCGTTTACGGAAAAGGAAAGATTTTGTAAAGAGTCTACATACACAGGGAAATGCATCTGGTAGTTGTTATTATTACCAGGAACCAGCCCAAGTGTTTTGAATTCATTTTGAATATAGGCCGCAGCTTTTCGTTGGCCTTCGGTTGCCGTTTCCCGGCCTTCCATTTCGGCACCGGCAATAATGTACAAATGCCTTCGCATATCTTCAATTGTAATACGCTTTGCAAAAGATTTGGGGTTGGTTTTGTGCTGGGCCTGAGCCAGCAGGGCAGGTAAAACAAAAAGTAACAATGCCAGTTTTTTCATAATATGATCGTTTGAAATAAATATGCCCAAACATAATGGAAAATTACATTGGGCATATCGTTGTTATGACAATTGGTTAATAAAATCAACTATAAGCAGGCTATTTTACCCGCTCTTTTCGTGTTTCGCCCAGCTTCAAATTTTGTTTTAATAAATTTTCATACCGCGTTAAAAATTTTGCCTGCTACTCAGGAATTTGTATCTTAACAAGTATTTTCGTTCACTTTAAAAGTGGGGTATGATCAACAAATTTATTTTCGTACCGGAAGGAAAAAAAATGATTCCCCACCGCAAACAAAATCATTCCGCGTTTTTAAAAACGACTAAAATATTGTTGTTATGCCCCTCTTTATGGATTTTCACAAGTTCGACAATATAACCATTGAGGCTGTTAAAACCGCCCACACCGCTGATTTGGGTGTGCAGGATCAATACGGTGTAAAATATCACCAGTTTTGGGTAAATGAAGAGCAAGGCACAGTTTTTTGCCTGACAGAAGGTCCTGATAAGGAAACTTGTGAAAAAGTACACCAGATAGCGCATGGCAACGTAGCCTGTGCTCTTACAGAAGTAGAACCCGGGATTTATGAAAAGCTGATGGGTAAAGCTTATAAGCTGGATCATGGTCATGTGCGCCACGCCGACGGAACAACCGATTCCGGCTACCGTAGTATATTGGCGGTTTCCATTTATGGCGTTACACATGCTTCGGGTTTGAAAGATATTTCTCTTTTGGTATCCCACAACTGGGCCAAAAAGCTGGTCACCGATACCATTGCCGCCTTTAATGGAAGAGCATTAATGTGGGGAACGGATGCCAGCCTTACCGGCATTTTTGACGACTCCACACAGGCTGTTCAATGCGCTGTTCAAATCCGCCATGCACTTCTTCAAACGACAGGAAAAGTTTCGAAAAGTATTCTTAAGATCGGATTAAGCGCTTCGCAGCCGGTAACAGCAGAAGGCGACTTTTTTAATGAAGCCATTAAACTGGCACACAGGCTGAGCAGGATGGCGCAGTATAATCAGATACTTATTTCCGCTCTTGTAAAAAGACTTTGTAAAGAAGAACATCTTTTATCAGATTCAAATGCTGTTAAATCGCTCCGGCTAAAAGAAGAGGAATTTATATCGAACCTCATGCATGTTGCCGAAGCAAAACTTTCGGACCAGCGTTTCGATCTCAACAGCATGAGCAGCGAAATTTGTATAAGCCGCCCGCAGCTTTACCGCAAAATTACTGCCTTAACCGGGCGGTCTCCTCATAATTTTATGCTCGACCTGCGCATGGATAAAGCACTGGCATTGCTAAAACAAAAAACCAACAACATCGCGGAAATCGCCTATCAAACCGGCTTCAACAGTCCATCCTATTTTACCAAATGCTTTTGTGAAAAATTTGGTTGTACTCCTTCGCTTTTTGCTAAAATCAATATAACCTGAACAACGATCTGATCAGATATTGTTATTCTTTGAATAATAATTGATACCTGCCTGTAAAAACGCTGTCTACCTTTGTGATTAAGTACGCTTCCCCGATTTGTCAAAATTCTTCCAGCAGATCCTTTGAATGCTCCCGCTTTATTTTTGATGCCAAAGAACAACTAAACCTGTAAAACCGATTTTTGAACTTCTAAAAAAAACTACGATCCTGTTGCTCAATAATTTTAAACAGGTCTTCGCACGAAATCCATCACTTCAAATATTACCATATGACATCTCAAACGATTGCTGCTTTCAAAGCCGGTTTACGTGGAAAACTGATTCAGCCGGAGGATGCTGAATACAATGACGCCAGAAAAGTTTACAACGGTATGATTGATAAACATCCTGCATTGATTGCCCAATGTGCAGATACCGCCGATGTGATCGCTTCAGTGAACTTTGCGAGGAATAATGATATGCTCCTTGCTGTAAGAAGCGGAGGCCACAATGGAGGCGGGTTGGGAATATGCGATGATGGATTGGTTATTGATTTGTCGCTCCTGAAGTATACACATGTTGACCCCGCGGGTATGACGGTGCTGGCTGGCGCAGGATGTACCTGGGGCGATATTGACCATGCCACGCACACATTTGGGCTGGCTACACCCAGCGGCATTATTTCCACCACAGGCGTGGGCGGCTTAACATTAGGTGGCGGACTTGGCCATCTTACCCGGAAATGCGGATTGACTATTGATAATGTATTGTCTGTTGACATGGTGCTGGCCAACGGCGATTTTGTTACAGCCAATGCCGGTCAAAACCAGGATTTGTACTGGGCCATAAGAGGAGGAGGAGGAAATTTTGGCGTGGTAACTTCTTTCCTTTTCAAACTGCATCCTATTGATACCGTATACGCCGGGCCAATGCTGTATGAAATAAGCGAAGGCAAGGAAGTAATGGAATGGTACCAGGATTTGATTGTCAAAGCGCCCGATGAGCTGAACGGTTTTTTTGCTTTTCTTACGGTGCCGCCAGGGGATCCATTTCCCCCACATCTCCATCTTAAAAAAATGTGTGGTATCGTTTGGGCTTATACCGGGCCACTGGAACAGGCCGAAGAAACATTCAAACCCATCCGTGCCTTTAAGCAGCCGGCACTCGACATGGTGGGGCCGCTTCCACAACCTGTATTGCAAAGTATGTTTGATGCATTGTATCCTCCCGGCCTGCAATGGTACTGGAAGGCCGACTTTGTAAATGAACTTACTGCAGAATCTATTGCGGAGCATTTACGCTTTGGAGAAACGCTTCCATCCATGCATTCTACCATGCATTTATATCCTGTTAATGGTGCTGCCGGTCGTGTAGGAAAAACAGAAACACCCTGGAACTACCGTGAGGCGGTTTGGGGAATGGTAATGGTAGGCGTTGATCCTGATCCGGCAAACAACAGCAAAACGATCGCATGGACAAAACAATACTGGGAGGCATTGCATCCCTATTCGGCCGGTGGCGCCTATGTAAATATGATGATGGATGAAGGTGAAGACCGCGTAAAAGCAAGCTATGGCGATAACTACGAAAGACTGGTAAAAATAAAAACCAAATATGATCCTGATAATTTATTCAGGGTAAATCAAAATATTAAACCGCGGTTGGTTGCTGCGGACGCTATGGCATAGAAGTTTATGAAATATTGCTTATCGTTTATTGTTCCTTAAAATTCAAACCCGTAAAATTTTATTTGTGAGCTTTGCGGGTACCCGGTCCCCGGGACAACCTCTTTTTAAAATTCCGGTTACTATCAATTACCTGCTGTTTCCCTTAGCCGGGAAAAAGCCGGCTCATCATCTGGTAAATTAAACCCTTGGTCTTTTTAATTTTTTTTATGGTAAAGATCTTTAACGCGGTTATTGCTGTTTTGCTGTTTATGCTACTTTGTCAATATGCCCTTGCACAGTCATTCAATATAAATAAAAAGGTATACCGGTTTTCCATCCGGGCGGCTCAGGACTTAGCCGGCGAAAAGCCTTCCCCAAAAGCCAGGCAATATTTAAACAGCATCAATATAAGGGCCGTAAGAGATTTCATGAAACGGCATGCGGCTGCTACTAATGAATTTTGGGCTGTTATGGATAACGGCGGATTTAAAGTAAATTTTATTGACGGTGGTATACATTATTCAGTCTATTATAATAAACATGGAAACTGGGTAAATAGCTTAAAAATGTATGCAGAAGATCGTTTGCCGCGAAACGTACGGCATATGGTTCAACGGGAATACTACCACCATACTGTTGCGCAGATCTATGAGATTGAAACGATCAAAAACAATAGCAAACCCACTTATATTATTCGTTTAGAAGATGAACATTCATTTATTTTTATCCGGGTACAGGATAGTACCATGGACATATGGAAGGAATTTGAAAAAGCGGAATAGTGGATTGGAATGCAACCGTTCATAGCAGCCCAGGTTTTGATAAGATAGAATTGTTATAATTTCGGCTTTATGCAGGAGGATATACATTTCATGCAGCAGGCATTGACGGAAGCCAAAAAGGCATTTGAGGAAGAAGAAATACCGGTGGGAGCTATAGTGGTAATGAATAACGCTATTATTGGACGCGGATATAACCAGGTTGAAAAATTAAACGACCCTACCGCGCATGCGGAAATGATCGCCCTTACTTCGGCGTTTAATTATCTGGGCAGCAAATATTTACCTGAAGCCAGCATTTATATCACCGTGGAGCCCTGCCTGATGTGCGCAGGCGCTTTATACTGGAGCAAGATTGGCAAAATTGTCTTTGGCGCTACAGACGAAAAAAACGGGAGCATTAGCCGCCCGCCCTTCAGCACACTACCGCAATTCTCGCCCTTTCATCCCAAAACCATTGTGCAAAAAGGTATTTTACGGGAAGAATGCGCTCAACTGATGAAAAGTTTTTTTAAGACCAGGAGGTAGGTAATGTGGAAATGTGAAAATGTGGAATGTGAAGCCCGGATACCAGGAAGAAGAACCCAATAACAAGAACCAAACAGACAGATGGTTTGTGTCTTATAATGACAAGCAAAATTCAGACCCTGCCGTTTGTAGCTGTCACCTGGAAGCAGATTACTGATCTGGCAGCCATAAACGATAAGCAAACCATTGAGCACCCTGTACCCTGTAACTCGCAACCTGCAACCCGAATCAATCTCAAATTTGCTCCTTAATCATCATCCCCGCCGCCATTACCACGATTATTCCGGTTCAGTAAAGAAAAATCGGCTTTACCAAATTTATAGCTGAAAGAAATGCGGAAACTCCTGACATTCCACCTTCTGTACGAATCCTGGTAAAAGGTTTCCGTATCATAAATGGTTCCCCACCTCCTTGTATTGAATACATCATTGATACCAAATGTAACAGAGGCCCTGTTTGCCTTTAAGAAGTCTTTACGTATGGCAAAATCTACGTCAAATTCAGAAAGCTGCCTGCCCTGCGGTATTACCCGTGGCGATTCGTAGTCGGCTATAAGCTGAAAACTCAGGTTATTGAACAGGGCACTCTTTTCCGTTTTAATTTTATAATTGGTGATCAGCCGCGACTCCCAGTTAAATCCCTTATTGCTCAGATCCGTGTTGCTGATCCTCGCCTGCACCGTTCTGTACTGCAGGTTAAAGGTGGGCGTAATTTCAAAATTGGGGCCTATTTTATGTTGTACAGTAAATTCGGCTCCATACCGGTTGGTGGTGCTGGCGTTTACCCAGGTATTCAAAATGGCATTGGGATCAACGGCTGCATTCTGCAATTGCTCAAACTGTGCTGTTGTAATGGTATCGCTGTATTGTGTAATATCGTTGGGATTGTTTCTCCAGTACAAAACGCCCAGAAAATTACCGCCTGTATAGTTCTTGCTGTAATTCAATTCAAAGGAATTGATGAATTCCGGCTGCAGTTGAGGGTTGCCCTGCCGCAGGTTAACGGGATCATTGATCTCTATATAAGGATTCAACTGCCAGAAATTAGGCCGCCTGATCCTGCGGGAAAAATTAACCTGGATCTCGTCATCTTCCCCGATTTTTTGAGTAAGGAAAAGACTTGGAAATAAAGCGTTCCATATATTTTTGATGGAAGCCGGATATTCATAACCAAATTTAAAGGCACTATCAATCAGCAGTCCGTCAAATTTCGAATACTCTGCCCTTAAGCCAGCCTGGTATGAAAATGTTCCTATTTTTTGGGAATAGGTTCCATATACGGCGTTCACGTTTTCGGTGTATTTATAATTATTGCTCAATGGCAGTTTTGTTTCCTGTCCGTTATCATAACCAAAAACATTGAAGTAGCTTTTATAGTCATTAAAATAAGCTCTTAGTCCCGCCTCAAATTTCGAATGCTCACCAATTGGATGTACATAGTCGGTCTCAAAGGTAAACTGGTTGTTCTTGTTACTACCGTCATTATTCACTGTTGCAGGTGATCTGTATTCTGTGCCATCAGGAAAAAAATAAGTATTGAGTATGGTTGAGTTAGAGCTGCCGTTGCCATAGTTATAGGTAACGTCTGCAGTAAGTTCTCTGCCTTCCCGGGGAAAAGTATGCTTGTAATTGATGCGGGTATTGTTGCGGTTAAATCCCCAGCGGCTGTCGCCGGATCGTTCGCCGTAATATTGCACTACTCTGTTTTTATCAAGATATTCCTGTTGCTGCAGTTCATCATTTTCCGAATTTCCACCCCCAAAACGTTGTGTAACGGAAATGGTATTGCGGTTATCTATAAAATAATCGAACCCAAAATTGATAGAGGTAAATTTCCTGTGCCGGGTATTGATGCTGTTCTGGTTGAAAAAATCCCTGGTAACACCCTGCGACTTGTTTTCGCGCAGGGTTCTCCCCTTCGCCTTTCCGCCGGATTGGTTGTAACCGCCACTCATAAAAAAGTTCAACTTTCCCTGGCGCACATTTAAACTCAGATTGCCGCTCAATATGCCAGGCGTGCCAACAGACGCGGTAGCGATTCCGTTCAGGCCTATGCGTTTTTCTTTTTTTAATACTACGTTTATAATACCACCGGAGGTGGAGGCATCGAATTTGGCCGACGGATTGGTTATCAGCTCCACCTTTTCAATGTGATCGGCTGGTATCTGGTCTAAGGTAAGGATGGTGGGCCGCCCGTCTACAAATATCCGGGGGCTGCTGTTGCGCAGTTCAACATTACCATCAATATCCACAGATACCGACGGAATATTTTTCATAACGTCAATAGCCGTTCCGCCTGTAGCCGTTAAACTCTTGGCCACATTAAACACTTTACGATCTATACTCATTTCCAGCGCAGGGCGGGTAGCCGTAATCGTTACATCTGCCAATTGCTTTATTTCGGGATGCAGAGAAATATTGCCCAGGTCTTTTTCAAAGCGCCCGTTTCTTTCAGAAGAAGTTCTGATAATACGTTCCACAGGTTCATATCCCAATGCCGAAATGATCAGTTTATAATTGTGCTGAGTTGAAATATTAGTGAAACTAAAATTACCATTGGATTTGGTGAGCACCCCCCCGTATAAGCTGTCTTTATCTGCCAGGTACAATTGTACCGAGGCCGCTTCTATACCTTTACCTGAATTTTCATCTATTAACTTTCCATAAATCCTGCTGGTACTCACCCGCAGGGTTGGAACATCACCCGACAATGGTTGTTGCTCCGGATTTTGAGCATTGGCTTCATCAAAAACAAAAATAAAAACCAGTAATGGTATAAAAATCCTCATACTTTATATTTGGGCTGATGAATCAATATAAATACCAACTGTGGCCAGTAGCCTTAGGCAAGCACAGGGGCTCAACTAACATTATACCCGACTTAAGTGCTAAAAAAGGATATATAAGAGAAAGGTCAAAGATACACTTTTATGCAGGAGCCGGGGTATCACCGGCAGCAATTAAAATGCCCCGTCAAATATTTTAACTTTTTATTGCTATAACTTTTTCGCTGGCAGCAGCTACAGACCAGCACTACGCGGAACGCTGCATATGCAGACAATTTACCGGGTTTGCAAAACAGGTTTACATTTTGCCCAGCAGGGCCGCCGCCGCTTCATCCACAAACCAATGCAATTCACCCGAATAGGGCTTTATTACCTGTGAGGGATAAAGATCCGCATCAGCACTGCCTTCCAATACTTCATACAGGGCTTTTGACTTGTTAGCGCCAAAGGTTAAAAAAACAATTAGCGATGCCCGGTTCACCACAGGCGCAGTAAGGGTAATGCGATACATTTGCTGGGAAGTTAAATAAAAGGCCTTTACCCATGCTTCCTTTTCGTGAATGACTTCTGTACCTGGAAAAAGAGAAAGGGTGTGCCCGTCGTCGCCCATGCCCGATAATACCAGGTCAAAACTTTTTCCGGTTTTGCCAAAGTACTGACTTAGTGTTTTTTCGTATTCCAGGGCTGCCTGTTCCGGTTCGGTATCAGTACGCATTACATGCACCTGTGCCGGTATCACAGGCACTTTGTTCAGCAGGTGTGCGTAGGTCATCCTTGCATTGTTGCGGTCATCGCTAAAGGGAACAACACGTTCATCTCCCCAAAAAATATGTACTCTGTTCCAGGCAATACGCTCTTTATACGGACTTGTTGCAAGCATATCATACAAAGCTTTGGGCGAGTTGCCGCCGGTAAGCACCCAGGTAAACCGATCCTGGTTTTGCAGCACGGTTTCTATAGTACCTGTAATCCATTCCGCTAATGCAGCGGTTACTGCCGGCGGATCTTTTTGTATATGTAGCATAGGGAGATTTGAAATTTGAAATTTAAGATTTGAAATGGCAATCTTGTACCCGGGAATTTGTGGTTTATTGGATTACTCTTCTAATTACGGACTTCCGGCTTCGGATTTTCCTGCCATGCTGAGCCTGCCCGCCGCCGCGGGGAAAGAGTATCTACTTCTTATTTGTTTTTTATCATTTGGTTCTTGCTATTTGGTATTCCGGAGCCTCCTCTTCCCTCGCTGCAAACCCATGAGGCTTTTCCACCCTGCAATTGCCATCGCGCAAACCTCATGGGATTTGCTATTCCCCATTCAGCAAAGGCAGGGTTACCCAATTAAATCCATCTCTCGCAATTAAGGCCTCTGCATCTTCCGGCCCCCATGAATCGGGTGCATAATTAGGGAAATCCACAGGCTGCCGGTTTTGCCAGGTTTCTAATATTGGCATAATGATCTTCCAGGCCGCTTCCACCTGGTCTACCCGCATAAACAAAGTGGCATTGCCCTCCATTACATCCAATAAAAGCGTTTCATAAGCTTCGGGTTCATGCTCATCGTAGGCTTCATCGTAATTAAAAATCATGTCTACCGGGCTAAGGGTCATATCTTGTCCGGGTCTTTTGGCCTGGAAACGGATCCGGATGTCCATTTCGGGTTGTATACTTATGGTAAGCCTGTTAGGGCGCCAGGTATCGGCTGCCTCCCGCGGAAATGCAAAGCTCGGCGCGGGGCGAAACTGCAGTGTAATAATAGTACTTTTGTTGTGCATGCGCTTGCCGGTACGCACATAAAAAGGAACATCCTGCCAGCGCCAGTTGTCAATATAAAATTTAACGGCAGCAAAGGTTTCAACGCCCGATTCCGGGTTCACATTCTTTTCCTGGTTATAGCCCGGCACCTTTTCACCCTTCATCCATCCTTCGGAATACTGCCCTCTCGCCGCGAAATCCTGCACACTGGCATGATCTATTTTGCGGATAGCATTCAGCACATCCACTTTTTTATTGCGGATTTCGTTGGCATCAAAGGAAACCGGAGCCTCCATGGCTACCATGCACATCAGTTGCAACATGTGGTTCTGCACCATATCGCGAAGGGCGCCCGATTTTTCGTAATATGCGCCCCTGCTCTCAGCCCCAACCGTTTCGGCCGCGGTGATCTGTACGTTTTCAATATAATTGCGGTTCCATATAGGCTCAAATAAAGCATTGGCAAAACGCAGGGCTAAAATATTCTGCACCGTTTCTTTACCCAGGTAATGATCAATACGAAATATCTGGTCTTCATCAAACATGGTGCTCAGCAAATGGTTCAGTTCCCTTGCACTTTGCAGGTCGTGACCAAATGGCTTTTCAATAACGATGCGGGTGCATTTGGTATCGGCACAAATGTTCAGCGGACCCAGTTTGGCGGCAATATCGGGTACCAGTTGTGGCGCCACGGCCAGGTAAAAAATAACATTGGGATGTTCGCCAAAAGCGGCCTCCCTTTCTTTAACAATGGCGGATATCTGCTGGTACGCTTCTTCATCTTCCGCATCCATTTGCAGGTAGCTGATGTGCTCCGCGAAATTTTGCCAGTTACCATTTTCCTCACCTCTGCGGCGGGAGAATTTTTTAATGCCATCGAACAAATGCTCCCTGTATTTATCGTTGGTATATTCACTTCTTCCAATACCCACTATGCCAAATTTTTCGGGCATCCATTCATCAAGGAACAAATTGTATAAAGCAGGAGTTAATTTACGAAGATTAAGATCGCCGCTTCCGCCAAAAATAAAAATCAGTGAAGAAGGGGGTCGTTTATGGTTCTGCATACTTTAAGGATTCAAAACTATTGATTGTATATGTAGGCTAAATTGCCACGAATGCACGAATAAAAAACAGGTGTATTATAATTCGTGTATTCGTGGCGATCGGTTATTTGATTTTTTATTGCCAGTTGGTATGAAAAATCCCCTCTTCATCAATACGCTGATAGGTATGCGCGCCAAAAAAATCGCGCTGGGCCTGTATCAGGTTAGTGGGCATCACTTCGCTGCGGTAAGCATCAAAATAGCCCAGCGACACTGCCAGCGCGGAAACAGGAATACCTGCCTGCACTGCCGTGGCGATGAACCTGCGGGTATTGGCTGTTCTCGGTTTTAGCAGGGCAGCAATATGGCTATCTAATAAAATATTAGACAGCGCGGGGTTATTGGAATAGGCCTGGTAAAATATTTCCAGTAAGGTAGAGCGGATGATACAACCTCCCCTCCATATTTTTACCACCTGCGGAAGCGGGATCTCCATATCGTATTCCTTAGAAGCCACAAATAACAGCGCCAGGCCCTGTGCATAGCTCACCAGTGTTCCCAGGAACAAAGCTTCATGTGCCTGCTGGATAATCTCTTCTTTGGAAACCCCCGTTATTTTAACAGCGGAAGGATATATTTTAGACGCGCTTACCCTTTCCTGTTTGAGCGCCGAAAAATTACGCATACTCACGGCCACATCAATTGTGGGGATAGCAATGCCGAGGTCCATAGCATCCTGGGATGTCCATTTACCTGTTCCCTTGGAGCCTGCCTTATCCAAAATCATATCCACCAGCCGCTTGCCAGTCTTATCATCTGTTTTTAAAAATATATCACGGGTAATTTCCACCAGGAATGACTGCAGCTCACCCTCGTTCCATTGTTTAAATACTTCATGCAGTTCATCATTGGTTAAGCCATAGCCGCGGTGCAGCACATCATATACCTCGCTGATCAGTTGCATAATGCCATATTCAATACCATTGTGCACCATTTTTACATAATGGCCTGCTGCGCCTTTACCCAGGTGCGCCACGCAGGGCTCGCCGTTTACTTTGGCCGAAACGGCTTCGAGCATGGGTTTTACATGAGCGTAGGCTTCGGGGTCACCGCCGGGCATAATACTGGGGCCTCTTCTTGCGCCTTCCTCGCCGCCCGAAACACCCATACCCATAAAATGAAAGCCTTTTTCCTGCATGTACTGTACACGGCGCAGTGTGTCGGTATAATGCGAATTGCCCCCATCAATAACAATATCACCTTTATCCAGCAGGGGAATCAGCTCGCCAAGCACATCGTCTACCGGTTTTCCTGCCTGTACCAGCATCATAATTCTGCGGGGCGATTTAAGCGCATCCACCATTACTTTCAAATCGGAAGTACCTTTTACCGTAGTATCCGCAACGATTTCGCTTTCTAATTCCGTAACTTTTTGCGGGCTCCTGTTGTATCCTATTACTGCAAAGCCGTGATCGGCCATATTCAATAACAGGTTGCGTCCCATAACGCCTAACCCAATCAATCCAAAATCGAACAATTGATTTGCCATTGTAGTATGAATAAAATGAAAAGGAGGGCAAATTTAGGTGATTTCATCTGTTTATATTCCTATGATTTTTAGAGGCACGATAACAACTGCCTGAAGATAGCGCCATAACGCTTTATTTCACTTCCTCAAAATCAATATATTCCCCGGCAGGAGTTTTTTGGGCAGCCTGCTGCTGCGGTGGAGGCGTAGACGACTGTTGCTGCCGCATTTGCTCGTGCATGCGCTGCTGCGTTTCGCTGAACTGTTTTTTTATTTGTTTTCCCGTTTTAAAAGCCGGGATCAGCATGCCCGTAACAAAGCGGTAAAGCACATAGCCAAGGAGTATGTATAAAATGTATTTCATTGCAGGCAACGAAGTTAATATTTTTCTTATTTTTTAACTAAAGTAAGATGTTAAAGAAAATGGGAGAAATTCAAAATTTGAAAATTTGAAAATGGAGAGCGCACCGCACAAAACATATTTCAAACCCGGAGCCGGCTGCGGCAGGGTCATCGAAATCCAAAACGAATACAAAGAACGCCCAAAGGTGAAAGGAGAGAAGTAAAAGACCGTCTTTAGCGTTCGTGCCGGCAGTTCAGGCAGGCACACTTTGCATATGCCCGATCTTAAATCCGGTTTCCCGCATCTCAAACTCCCTTCCCTGCAACTTGAATTGTTTTTTACCTCTATATTTGCCGAAAGAAATTTTCAGGAGATTTATGTAAGTCCCTGAGTATGTTGAGATTCCTGCGATGGCATTCATCCGGGACCCGGTTTTTTGCATAAATCAAATCCGGGTACGATATATGCTAATGAAGGACGAAAAAAACGATCAATTGATTAACCGGCTACAAAAAAGAACATGTAACTGAGGGGGCGAAGCTGTGGGGTGAAACCTGGTTACAGGTTATAGGTTACAGGTTGCAAGGTAAAGGTTGCAAGGTAAAGGGAATCCGAAACGATAAATCACAAACAATAAACCATACATATTCAGTCTTATTTCTTCCACCATTAACTAATCATGAACAACAATACTAAAAAGTGGTACGCTGTTTATACAAAACCCCGGTGGGAAAAAAAGGTTTATGCCCTGTTGCAGGAAAAGCAGATCATGGCTTACTGCCCTTTAAATAAAGTACGAAAAAAATGGAGCGACAGGTATAAAATAGTACACGAACCCCTTTTTAAATCGTATGTTTTTGTGCAGATAGAGAACAGCGAGACAGTGGATGTGCGAACGGTAAGCGGAGTAGTGAATTTCGTGTACTGGAACGGCAAACCCGCTGTGATAAAGGAAGAAGAGATCAACACCATCAGGCGGTTTTTGAATGAGCACAGCCATGTGGAAGTAGAGCACGTACAGTTTAAGCCCAACCAGCGGGTAAAAATAATGAGCGGGGTACTGATGGATAAAGAAGGGATTGTGGTAAGGTCGGACAAAAACAAAGTGCAGGTAATACTGCAAAGCCTGGGTTTTAGATTAACCGCCCGGCTAAACAGCAATGAAATAAAACCGGTATGAGGGGGAGGTTCGAAGCACAAAGCACTAATTCGAAGGAAGAACCCAAATACAAAAACCTGGAAGCAATCTACTTATCCGGATGAATTATTTCGCACACCCCACCGCCGTTATAGATGAAGGCTGCACCATTGGCGCGGGAACAAAAATCTGGCACTTTTCACATATTATGCCCGGCTGCATTATTGGCAGCAATTGCAATATCGGACAAAACGTAGTAGTATCTCCACAGGTAGTACTGGGCAACAATGTAAAGGTGCAAAACAATGTATCGGTGTACACCGGCGTGACCTGTGAAGATGATGTTTTTCTGGGCCCTTCGATGGTGTTTACAAACGTGTTTAACCCCAGAAGTGCCGTATCCAGGAAAGAAGAATACAGGAAAACTATAGTTAGAAAAGGAGCCAGCATAGGGGCCAATGCCACCATAGTGTGTGGATACGAAATAGGCGAATATGCATTTATCGGCGCCGGTGCGGTAGTAACCAGGGCAGTTGCTGCTTATGCCATAGTTGTTGGCAACCCCGCAAAACAAACAGGCTGGATGAGCCGCAACGGCCACAAACTTCATTTTGATGCTGATGGCATAGCGTCATGCCCGGAGACAAAGGAAAAATATTTGTTGAACAATAAAATTGTCACCCTGTTACAATGAAAGAAGGTGAACGGATAAAATTTGCAATAGCCGGACTTGGGCATATTGGCAAGCGCCATGCTGCCATGATCAGCCAAAACAGTGAATGCGCCTGGGTAGCAGGATGTGATACAATAGCAAAAGAGCAGTTAAAGGTAAGCGGCAATCCAATACCCTGGTTTCAATCAGTAGATGATCTGCTGAAAAGTGATGTGGATTTTGATGTACTCAGCGTAGCCACTCCCAACGGTTTACACGAAGCCCATGCCCTGCAGGGGCTGAGGGCGGGAAAACATGTGCTGATTGAAAAACCGATGGCGCTAACCAAAGCCGGTTGCGAACAAATCATTTATGAAGCCCTGCACCAGCACCGCCAGGTCTTCTGCATCATGCAAAACCGCTATTCACCCACTTCGGTTTGGCTGAAAGAAGTACTAATGAAGGGTATTCTCGGTAAAGTGTACATGGTGCAGATCAACTGTTTCTGGAACCGCGACGAACGCTATTACACGCCGGGCAACTGGCATGGTACCCGGGAGCTCGACGGAGGAACGCTCTTCACCCAGTTCTCCCATTTCGTTGACATCATGTTCTGGCTTTTTGGCGACATCAAAAACATTTCCGGCCGTTTCGCCAACTTCAATCACCAAGGGTTAATCGAATTTGAAGACTCCGGTTTTGTGCAGTTCGATTTTGTAAACGGGGGTATGGGCAATCTCAGCTATTCCACCTCCTGCCGTGACAAAAACCTCGAAAGCAGCATTACGGTAATCGCTGAAAACGGGATGGTAAAAGTAGGCGGACAGTATATGAACGAAGTGGAGTATTGCCACATAAAGGACTATACCATGCCCCTATTGCCGCCAGCCAATCCACCCAATGATTATGGACCCTATAAAGGCTCTGCCGCCAACCACCATTTTATTTTTGAGAATGTGGTAGATGTTTTAAAAGGCCGCTCCCCAATCACTACCAATGCCCTGGAAGGACTGAAAGTGGTGGAAATTATTGAGCGGATTTACAGCTTGAAGGCTAATGTGGTTTGACCGCCCCACCGATTAACAATATCCCTGATTATCATACGTTAAATAAGTTTATAAAACAATTACCCACTACAACCTATAAATGACCACTCCATATCTCTTTGGCAAACCATTCCGCTGCCTGTATCCGGCACTAGCCATAATGGGCCTGCTGCTGTTTTCGTGCCGCACCACCAAACCGGTGCAATACCTGCAGGGACCAATAGATACCGCCGCCCTCAGCCGCATCAATCTGCCGGAGCCCCTCATTCAAAAGGGCGACCTGATTGGCATTACCGTGTACAGCGACAACCCCGAAGCCACGGCTGTATTTAACCAGCAAATGAATACCACGCTGACTGCCGGTGCTGCTGCTGGTGCAGGAACAGCCACCAGTGCAACAGGCGCCACCACCCAGGGCATGCCAGGCTACCTTGTAGATGACCAGGGTGAAATCCGTTTTCAGTTGCTGGGTAAACTGCATGTGGAAGGATTGACCAAGTCCGAACTGGAGGCTCTTCTTAAAGAAAAACTATCCGGCCAATACCTCAGCAACCCTTATTGCAATATCCGCTTTTTGAATTATAAATTTACCATGCTGGGTGAGGTAACCCGCCAGGGAGTGTATTCTATACCAGGGGAAAGGATCAGCATTCTCGAAGCCCTGGGCATGGCGGGCGATATCACTATATTTGGCTTAAAAGACAGCATTACCGTGGTGCGGGAAACCAATGGCAAAAGAAGCTTTGGCTACTTAAACGTAAGCAAACCAGAGGTATTTGCCTCTCCCTATTATTACCTGCAGCAAAACGACATTGTAATTGTAAAAGCCAGTCCCAAGAAGCCCGATGTATCAGAGCAAACCGCAAACCGAAACTTTTCGAGGGCCGCTACCATTTCATCCATCCTGCTTTCACTTACCCTGGTATTCGTTCAAATTTTTAAATGAACTTATATGGGAATGTTTCATCTTTAGTTCAGGTATAACAGGCAGTGATGATCTATAACCAATTGAACCGCATACATGCAAGATCATTTTGAAACCAGTTTTGAAACGAGCCAGCCTTCCAGAGAATTTAATTTAAAGGAATTTATCTTTAAATACCTGCGCTATTGGCCCATGCTGGTGGCATTTGTAATGATTGCCCTGGTACTGGCCTTTCTTAAAGTAAGATACGCCACGCCCATTTACAATGTAAAGGGCTCTTTGTTTATAAATAAAGAAAATAATAATAATGCGGGGGGTGAGTCACTGGAAAATATGTTCATGTTTCCCAGCAATCTCAACCTCAAAAACGAACTGGAGATCTTAAAATCCAGGCCCCTGATGCAGCGGGTAGTCAAAAACCTTGATCTCCAGTTGAGTTATTACAATAAGGGCAATGTGCGCACCTCCAATATTTATGGCGCTTCACCCCTGCGCCTGGAGATCGTTTCTCTGAAGGATACGGTTAACGCCTTTTCTTTTGAAATAGAAGCTTCGGAAAAGGAGTTCAGGTTCCTGAATGGCAATACGCCTCTTGAATACAACAAAATATTTGAAACAAACAATGGTGTTTTCAAACTCAATACAGCACCTTCCGTATCCTTTGCCGGGTACAGCAGTGATCATTTCATCATCACTTACCGGCCACTGGAAGCGGCAGCCGCTTCGCTTGTTTCGTTGCTCAGTACTACCCAAACCATAGAACAGGCTACCATTCTCGATATTTCGATGGAAACCGACAATATAGCGCTTGGAAAAGATGTGATCAATGACCTGATGACGGAATACGGGAAAATGAATGTGGAAGATAAACGCCGCATTTCGCAGGTAACCATGCGGTTCATTGATGAAAGGTTAGACACCATCAAATACGAACTGGGCGGTGTGGAAAGCGGCTTGCTGAAATACCGCGAAAAAAACGAAGTGATTGATCTTAGCCAGCAATCCACCCAGTATTTTGAAAATCTTTCCGAGAGCAATAAACAATTGGTTACCCAGCAGGTGCAACTGGGCGTGATAGATTACCTGCTGCAATACATGCAAAACCCTGCCAACCGCAACAGCCTGGTACCCGCAAACCTCGGTATCCAGGAACCCGTGCTGGAGCCCATGTTTGGCCAGTACAATGCCCTGCAGTTGCAGCGCAATAACCTGCTGCAAACTACAGGGCCTGCCAACCCCGCCATTGCAGCCATTGACCGGAGCATTGAAAAACTGCGGGAACAGATACCCGAGGCCCTCAAAAATGTAAGACGCTCCTATACCATCGCCGCCAATAAATTACAGGAAGAACTGAATCGTTCCCGCTCCGCTATCCGTAAAGTGCCTTCCAAGGCCATGGGCCTGTTGGATATTGAACGCCAGCAAAAGATAAAACAGGATCTCTATCTTTTCCTTTTACAAAAAAGAGAGGAGGCCGCCATAGCCGCTGCCGCCACGGTAGCCAGTTCCAATCCCTTAGAAGAAGCTTCCGGGTCTGCCCGGCCGGTAAAACCCAATCAAAAAAACATCTACCTGATAGCGCTTTTGGCAGGTGTACTGATTCCTGTTGCCGTCATCGCTCTGTTGGAAATGCTCAACGACAAGATCAGGGAGCGCGAAGAGATCGTAAGACAAACCCAGGCGCCCATTATTGGCGAGATCGGTCATGCCGGCGAGGAAACCCTCATTGTGCAGGCCGGCAGCCGAACCGTGGTTGCCGAACAGTTCCGCATAATGCGCACCAACCTGCAGTACCTGGTCGGCAAGGTAAATAAACCGGTAATACTGGTTACTTCCTCCGTAAGTGGCGAAGGCAAGTCCTTTGTAGCCACCAACTATGGCGCCGCCCTGGCCCTTACCGGCAAAAAAACGGTAGTACTCGAATTTGATATACGAAAACCCAGGTTGCTGAAAGGTCTGGACATGCAGGTAGTTAAGGGGTTGAGCAATTTTATTATAGGTAAGGCAACGCTGGATGAGATCGTTCAGCCCGTGACTGGATTTCCAAATCTTTATGTTATTGGCTGTGGACCCGTGCCGCCAAATCCATCGGAATTATTATTGGATAAGCAGGTAGAAAAATTATTTGAGGAGTTAAAATCACGCTTCGAGATTATTATTATTGACACAGCCCCGGTTGGCTTAGTAAGCGATGCCTTTACCCTCAGCGCCTATGCCGATGCCAGCCTATATATTATCCGCCATGGTTACACCCTCAAAAGACAGTTGAGCATGGTGGAAGACCTGTACCTGCAAAAAAGGCTGCCCAATATGGGCCTGGTGATCAACGATATCCAAACCCAGGGCCGCTATAAGGGATATTACGGATATGGTGGCGGTAGCTACTATGGATATGGTTATGGATATGGTGGTGATTATTTTCAGCCTGTTAATAACACGGAAAAAAAAGGATGGAAAACTTTTTTACTTAGGAGGAAATTGTAAATGATTTTATCTGTATCAAAAAAACATCTGCTATTAAAGGTTTTGGAAATTTAAATACCCACCTATAATTATTGATTTATTTGAAAAAATGAGAAGCTATTAGCATGTACATCTGCCTTTTTGAGCAATTGCAAAATAAAAGCATATATTCTTCTGAGTAGCTAGCGCAAATTTGAATATTGGTTGCCAGGTTAATAATATAATTTTCTCCTTGATTAAAAGAATACTAAATAAAGTAAGGAAATCAGATTTTTTAAAGCATACGGTTATTCTTACATCAGGAACCGCAATAGCGCAATTAATTACTATTTTTTCTGCTCCTGTTACATATAGAATATATCAACCTGATGACTATGGTACCTTGGGCCTTTTTATGACTGCATCAAGTTTAATCAGCGTTTTTTCAACCTTGCAATATCACAATGCTATTATAACCGCGGAAAAGGACGAAGATGCAATTTCTGTAACATTTCTTTCCATTTATCTCTCAATTATTTTTACAATAATTGCATTTTTTTTTGTTATCATTTTTAAAAGTGGAATTAGCAAATTTTTCGGAAATAAAGATCTGATAAAATGGCTTATTTTTTTACCCTTTTCTGCTTGTTTTACAGGTTTGAATTTAATTTTTTCAGCATTAGCAACCAGGAAAAGAAAATTTAAATTATTATCTGGTAACAGGATAATTGCTGCGATAATTGTACCCACTGTTTCTATATTGATAGGGATATCACTTAAAGGACCTGCCGGACTTATGGTAGGGCTACTGGTTAGCCAGGTATTGCCCACCATTTTATTAATTCGTCATTTTTCACGTAATTCTGATTTTACGTTAAAACATTCGCCTCAAGAATTAATCGCCGTAAGCAAAAAATATAGGAATTTTCCATTGTACAGTTTACCTGCGAGTTGGATTAATAACTTTTCAAATCAGCTACCGGTGTTTTTATTAAATTCTATAGGAGGAAGTAGAGTTGTAGGTCTTTTTAATCTAAGTAACAGAATACTTGGCTTGCCATCTCAATTGATCTCTACAGCTATTGGAGAAACTTTCAGGCAACGGGCAACAAAAGATTATTTTCAAAATGGCTCATGCAGAAAAATTTTCTTAAATGTTTTGATGATTTTAGCGATTGTTGGATTCTTCCCTTTTCTATTGGTCGCATTTGTTGGACCTGAATTATTTTCCTTCGCATTTGGAAAGAAATGGATTGAAGCAGGTGAATTTTCTCAAATATTCTCCGTTTTATTTTTTTTTAAGTTTGTTGTAAGCCCGCTAACATATACAACCTATATTTCTAATAAGCAATGGATAGGATTGTTGACAGATATTCTTTTACTTAGTACGATTTTAATAATAATGTGGCTGGCAAAGTTTTATAATATCCATTATAAAACAACTTTACTTATTTATTCATTATCATATTCGTCTCTTTATTTACTCTCTTTATGGGTGTCATTTAAATTAACAAATAATCCAAATCATGCTTCAAAAAATTAAAATTTTTTTTAACCGGAAAACCTTCAACTCAAAAGAATATTGGGAAGCAAGATATACTTCAGGAGGTAATTCCGGAAGTGGCTCCTATGGCAGGCTTGCAGTTTTTAAAGCCCAAATACTAAATAAATTTGTTTCTGAAAAGAATGTTCACACAATAATAGAGTTCGGGTGCGGAGATGGCAATCAATTATCAATGGCTGAATATCCAAAATATATCGGACTTGATGTTTCAAAGGCAATTATTCAAACCTGCATAAAAAAATTTCAGGGAGATAGCAAGAAAAGTTTTTTTTTATACGATCAATCCTGCTTTCAGGATAATGGGAAAATATTTTCTTCAGACGTATCAATGTCATTGGATGTATTGTACCATTTAACTGAAAAGGAAGTTTATGAAACATATTTAAAGCAACTTTTTTCCTGCGCTCTAAAATTTGTTATCATATACGCTCCCAATGTAAATATTGCCAGGTCTTCTCCTTTTTCTCATGAGTTTTATAGAAAATTCAGTGATGATGTTGAAAGATTGGCACCAGAATGGGAACTTTTTGAAGTGATAGAAAATGAATACAAGTCCCAAAATAGGTATGAAGAAAACTGTAGTATAGCTGATTTTTATTTCTATAGAAAAAAAGAGTCAAACTAAATTAATGAGAGTTCTTTTTTTATTTGGAACACGGCCTGAAGCAATTAAACTGATTCCTGTAGTACTTGCTATGCGTGCAGATTCCTTTTTTGATGTCAAAGTTTGTGTTACCGCCCAGCATCGGGAAATGCTTGATCAAATATTGGAAGTGTTTGATGTTATTCCTGATATAGATTTAAATTTAATGACACCTAATCAGTCCTTGCCGGGATTAACTGCTAAAATATTAGAAAAAGTAGATCAGATTGTAAAAGATCTAAAACCTGACGTTTGTATTATTCAAGGGGATACAACAACGGTGATGGCGGGAGCACTAGCCTGTTTTTATAATAAAGTTTTTTTAGGACATGTAGAAGCTGGCTTAAGGACTTACAATAAATATTCTCCATTCCCTGAAGAAATTAATAGAGTATTAGCAACACATTTATGTGATATTCATTTTGCGCCAACAGAAAAATCAAAAAAGAATTTATTACTGGAAAATGTAGAAGAGTCAAAAATTATCGTTACCGGAAATACGGTGATAGATACTCTCAAAATTACTAAAATAAGACTTGAAAGGAAGGAAATATTTTGCAATAATATTTTAGTCAATAATATCCTTAACGAAAAGCAGCCCTTCATTTTAGTAACGTCTCATCGAAGGGAAAATTTTGGAGGGGGTATTGAGTCTATATGTAACGCTTTAAAAAAGTTTGCACTTAAATATCCCTTTTTGAATATTGTATTTCCAGTTCATCTAAATCCTAATGTCAAGGTGCCTGTCTACAAAGCATTGTCTGGCTTTTCTAATATCTACTTACTGGATCCATTAGACTATGTTTCATTTGTTGCACTAATGAGTGAATGTTACATTGTGATAACAGATTCTGGTGGCGTTCAGGAAGAGGCACCAACATTTGGTAAGCCAACTCTTGTTATGCGTGAAACAACGGAACGGACAGAAGCTATTGAAGCAGGCTTATCAAAACTTGTAGGCACAGATGAAAACAATATTTTTGAAGCGCTTGTAAAATTAGTGGAAGATAAGACTGCCTACTACCAAATGTCTAACGGAATCAATCCTTATGGTGATGGAAAAGCAACGGAAAGGATTGTTGGATATTTTAAAAAATTGTATAAAGGATAAACATGAAGAAAATAATGGTTCTTGATCTTGATTATCCAAGTGAAAATAATCTTTATGGAGATGTTTTTGTTCATACCCGCGTAAAAGAATATAAAAAATACGCTTTGGTTCAGGTAGTCTCTTTTTTTAGAGCTCAGCCAGATTATGAATATGAAGGAATAAAAGTTGTACATGCGCCCTCCATAAATGATATATTTTATATTTTTAATCAATTTAAGCCCGATTCCGTTTTTATACATTTCTACGATAGAAGGCTATACCCTTTCATAAAGAATATTGAGGTGCCTGTTATTATTTGGGTTCATGGTTATGAAGCATTGGGATGGTACAGACGTCTATTTAATCATTCTACCTACGGCTTAATTCGAAACGCCCACAATATAATTCTTCCCAATATTAAGCAGATGTTGGGGTTTAGAAAGGTTGTTGAATTTTCGAACAAGACTAAAAGAATTCATTTTGTTTTCGTATCAGATTGGATGAGAAGAACGGCAGAGTCCGATGCTTTAATAAAGGCAAAATATTATTCATTAATTCCCAATCCAATAAACATTGAGCTTTTTAAATACTCATCTAAGATAGCGGATAACAGGAAAAAGATTTTATTGATTCGATCTTTTGGATCACGCAAATATGCTAATGATATTGCTGTTGATGCAATATTGAAATTGAGTAAAAAATCTTTTTTTGAAGATTTGCAGATTACTATATATGGAGCAGGAAAATTATTTAAACCACTGACGGAACCTTTGAAGCAATTTGCAAACATTTCATTAAATGAAAAATTTTTACCAAATCATTTGATTCCCCAAATTCATTATCACAATGGAGTATTTCTTTGCCCAACACGTCAGGATGCGCAGGGGGTTTCGATGTGTGAGGCTATGTCAAGCGGATTGGTACCAATAACAATTAATTGTACTGCAATACCAGAATTTATACAAAACAAATCTAATGGTTTGATGGGCAAAAATGCCGCAGAACTCGCAGATCAGATAGAATACCTATATTATAATCCTGAAGCTTTTTTGGGTATTTCAAAAAAAGCATCCGAATTTATAAATGCTAAATGCAATATTTCTGATATTGTCAAAAAGGAAATGGCGATAATAAGTCAATAATCTTTATTTTATCTCTATATAATATGGTAGCCATTATTGACTACGGTGTTGGCAATTTAAGCTCCATTAAAAACATGCTGAAAAAAATTGGAGTGGATGCCGAAATCAGTGGAAAGGCGGAAGATATACAAGCCGCTGATAAAGTGATCCTTCCCGGTGTTGGTCACTTTGACTATGGCATGCAGCATTTGTATGATTCGGGATTGGTAAATGTTTTAAACAATGATGTGCTGATCAATAAAAAGCCCATCCTTGGCATATGCCTCGGCGTACAACTATTAACACAAAGCAGCGAAGAGGGAAAGGAAAAGGGGCTTGGCTGGATAAAGGGCAAAACGATTGCATTTGATAAAAACAGGCTTTCACCGGGGCAAAAAATCCCGCACATGGGCTGGACAGATGTAAAAGCCTTTGAACGATCCAAACTCTTTACCGGAATGTATGCCGAACCCCGTTTTTATTTCGTGCATTCCTACCACCTGGCATTAAACAATCCTGTTGATATATTGGCAGCGGCAAACTACGGATACGATTTTACTGTTGGTATTGAACATGAAAATATCCTGGGCGTGCAATTTCACCCCGAGAAAAGCCATAAATTCGGCATGAAGCTGCTGGAAAATTTCGTAAAATATTATTGATTGAGAAGAACAAGGGTAATACCCGCTTTACTGCTGCACAAAGGGGGATTGGTAAAATCTGTAAAATTTAAGGATTACAAGTATGTAGGCGACCCCATCAACGCGGTTAAGATATTCAATGAAAAAGAGGTAGATGAAATTGCGTTGATTGATATTGATGCCGGCAGGGAAAACCGTGCCCCGGATATTAAAAAAATCACGGAAGTAGCCAGCGAAGCCTTTATGCCCATGGCCTATGGCGGTGGCATCACCACTATTGAACAGATCAAGGAAATCTATTACAACGGTATAGAAAAAGTGATCCTCAACAAAGCGGCTGTTCAAAACCCGGCATTGATCACAGAAGCCGCCCGCTTGTTTGGCAGCCAGAGTGTAATGGCATCTATAGATGTAAAAAAACATTTCTTAAAAGGAGCGCGGGTGTATATAGAAAACGGCAATACCAACACGGGATTTGGCCCTGTTGAATTCGCTAAAAAAATGGAGGCTGCCGGCGCCGGTGAAATTTTATTAAACAGCATTGACCGCGATGGCACTTATGCTGGTTACGACACCGGCTTAATAAAACAGGTGGCTGAAGCCGTGCATATTCCGGTAATAGCAATCGGGGGCGCTTCCGGAATTGAAGATTTTAGGTTGGCTGTACAACAAGGGGCATCGGCGGTTGCTGCCGGCAGTATGTTTGTATTTCAACGACCTCACCGGGCTGTACTTATTACTTACCCTTCGCAGGAAGAATTAAAAAAAGAAGTGTATTCACAAATTTGAATATGGAAAGTTATTTTGCACATCCAACGTCAATAGTGGATGAAGGTTGTCCTATTGGCGATTGCGGGCAGGCTAACATGGCTTGGTGGAAAAGCAGTTAGCGCTTAGCGAAGCGGATTGTGAATGGGAGCTCGGCGTATTGAATTTTTCTATATCGGTATAGGGTAAAAATTTGGAAAGCAGCATCACAATTATTGCAAAAGAAAGCACGATAAAGTAGGTAGTCAATACATGAATGAGGCGGAGTATTGCCATATTAAGGATTATAACCCATGATTGAAAGTGATGGAAATTATTGAAAGAATTTATAAATCATAGAAATAATTATGTTAGCATATAATGAAGAATTTTGGAAAAATGATCGGGCGGGGAACTTTGGACGGCCATATCAGCAATGTACAAGAACAGTGATGGATACAATCTCTGATCCCGATATTGTTTTTGATAAAAATGGAGTTAGTAATTATTATTACGAGTATCTTGAATTAGAAGAAAAGAGTGTTTTTAAAGATGATCTGGGTCAATATAAGATTAAGAATATTGTTAAGGAGATTAAAAGAGATGGTATAGGTAAAAAATATGACTGTATTACTGGGGTTAGTGGTGGCGTTGACAGCAGCTATTTAATTTTACTGGCAAAAAAGCTTGGCTTGAATCCCCTTGTCGTGCATTTTGATAATGGCTGGAATTCGGAGTTAGCGGTTAATAATATTCAAAACATTATTTCAAAGCTTGGTTTTGATCTTTATACGTTGGTAGTTGACTGGGAAGAGTTCAAAGATATTCAGCTTTCCTATTTTAAGGCTAATGTTGTTGATATAGAAGCCATAACCGACCATGCTATTATTGGAACTCTTTATAAATTAGCGGCTGAACATGATATAAAGTATATTTTAAGTGGAAGTAATATTGTTACTGAGGGAATATTGCCAAAACATTGGATTTTTAATAAGGCTGACGGAGTAAATATTAAAGCGATACATAAGGCTTTTGGAGACATTAGGCTAAAAACTTATCCCTTTTTCTCTACATATAGAAAGCGATATTATATCGACATTAAAGGCATTAAGACAGTTTGTTTATTAGACTGCTTGGAGTACAATAAGGATAAGGTTAAAGAAATAATAACCCGGGAGTTGGGGTGGAGAGACTATGGAGGTAAACATTACGAATCCATATTTACAAGATTTTATCAAGGCTATATACTACCAGTAAAGTTCGGCATTGATAAACGAAAAGCACATCTCTCTACTTTAATATCTTCTGGTCAAATAACAAAAGACAATGCGTTAAAAGAACTCAATACTCCTATGTATAATTCTGAACAACTGATGACTGACTACGATTTTGTACTGAAGAAGTTGGGACTTTCTGAAAAGGATTTCATTGAATATCTTTTAGCCCCCAGAAGAGAGCATATCGAATTTAGACATGAAAAAGGAGTATGGGATGACATACCCTTTATAAAGCCATTTAGGCCTATATGGAAGTATCTCAAGAAATTAAAGACTAAATAGCCATATCTTATTTAGGAACAGGTGGGACAAACTATGTTAAACAAAACTCAAAAAGGGGTATATATTGTATCGGAGACGGGATGCCTAAATCCCGATAGTGGAGCAAATAAGCATATTAAAGCGGGTCTCATTCAATTGAAACGCTATTTTCCTATTGAACTAATTCTTTTTTGTCGGGACTATCAAACGAATAATGCAAAAAGCAAAATAGGTATACAAAAAAACATTAAACAAAAAAGGAGCTTATATTTCAATATAAGGAGTGGACTAAAATGGCTCCATTTGCTCTTAAAAAATCACTGGCATTTTTTTTCATATTTAAGAATTATAAAAAAGCATTCTCCTGAATTTATTTATGAAAGGGCATGTTACCTGAATTATAACGGTGTATTGATTGCTAGAATACTTGGAATTGCTCATATATATGAAATAAATGGAATTTTATTCAAGGACCACGAGCGATATTTTCCACCTGCGTGCAATAGTATAGCTTATTGGCTGGAAAAGAAAGTGTATGAAGCAACGACTTTTGGTTTTTATGTAGGTGGGATCAATGAATTCTTTAAAATTCCTGCAAATAAATTTCTCGTAATTCAAAACGGTATAGATCAGGAGTTTACTACAATCTTCAAAAGTAAATGCGACAAAGTAGGGGATAAGATTAACATTACATTTATAGGCCATGCGATGACACATCACCGGCTTGATGTTTTAACTGCTGCGTTGAAGTTGCTTTCGAATCCTTCCGCATTTCGATTACATTTAATAGGATCAAACCTTGAGTCTCTGAAAGATAAGATTCCCGATACTGTTGAAACTATTTTTTATGGCAGCCTAAATCATAGTCAAATTTCCGAATTATTGAAAGGTTTCAATGTAGGCATTATCACTTTTGCCTTACCTTATTTTAGCCACGTCAAGGCTTTTATGTATGGGGCCGCTAAATTGACAATGATTGTTCCTGATTCTAAGAATTTCAAAGATATATTTTCCGACGAAGAAGTAATTTTTATAAAAAACGCAGATCCCAAAGATATGGCCGAAAAGCTTAATCATTTGGCGATGGATACCTCAGTATTAGAGCAATATGGAGAAAATATTTACAATAAGGTTTGTAACCAATTCACCTGGGAGAAAATTTATGAAGATGTGGCAAATAAAATTATAAACATCCTTGAAAACCATCCCAGATAAACCTTGTTTGATGTGCATTCTTCATCTTCATGAAAAAACCACCATCCACGGCGGAGCCGAAGTATACATCAGCCAACTTCAGGATTTATTGCCTTTGTTCAATTATGAAACGTACTGGATAGGAATTGACAAGTCTTCCGGAGAGTATACTATTACCGAATTTGGGAAAGAAACGGTAACAAAGTGCGGTGATATAAAAAGCGTGTTTCAGTTTATTAAGGATTATATCAAAGAAAAGAATATAGACCTCATCAACATCCATAATATTTTCAATCCGGCCATTGTAAGGTTCTGCCTTCAAACGCTCCCGGTGGTAAAGTCGGTGCATAGCCCGGTAATGGTTTGCCCAGGTAAGGATAAATTCTGGCGTTATTCCGAAAGACCTTGTACCATCCCATACGGTTTACACTGTTTTAAACATATTTATACAGAAGGGTGTGCCAACCGACATCCCAAAAGAGTAATCAGGGCATGGAATTATGTAAACTTTGAAGTGCATGAGGCCGCTGCAAAATATCAGCGAATTGTGGTAATGTCGAACTATATTAAAAAAGGCATGCTGGAATCTGGTATTGCAGAAAGTCAGATAGTGTGTAATCCATATTTTACCAATGAAATTATACCAGTCCCCGATATAAAGTTAGGGTCAGGGGTAAAAACTATCCTTTTTATCGGAAGATTAATCTCATCCAAAGGACCGCATATCATGCTGCAGTCATTACTGCCACTGTTAAACGAAAAAGATGACCTTCAACTGCAGATCATAGGTGACGGTATTATGAAAACGCAACTAATGAGTACTGTAAAGGAAATGCACCTGGAACATAAGGTTTCTTTCAGTGGCTGGATGGCAAAACCTGATATAGATAGGGCGATAGGCCAAAGTGCCCTCGTAATGTTTCCATCTATTTATCCTGAAGCATTTGGAATAGTGGGTATTGAAGCCATGATGCAGGGAAAACCTGTAGTGGGTTTTGATGTTGGTGGTGTAAGTACCTGGCTTAAAGATGGAATAACGGGATTTTTAGTACAAAGGAGCGATATTAACAGTATGCGGGAAAAAACGGCATTGCTTTTATCAGATGCAGCACTCTATGAAACAATGAGTTCAAATGCGAGGAAACAGGCGCTTGAGCATTATGTGCCGGATATACACATAAAAAGACTGATCGGTGTATATTCAAATAGCAAACTTTCTAATGCATGAAAAGAAGGATATCAAGGCTGGTAAAAAAACTACTTGTATATTCCAGGCTGGATAAATGGATAGCCGATCAGTTTCAAAAATCAGAGTTACATTTATTAAAGAGATTGATACCAGACCGCACTTTCTATAAACCAACCGATACACGGCGCGTTTTAAGAAAGGGTGCTTTTTTTGAAGTGCATCCTGCAGACTTTTCTCAATGGTTACTGTTTGCCGGCGATAATTTTGAACACGTGGAAGCTGCGTTAAAAGTACTTGCTCCCGATCCTGAAGGATTGATACTGGATATTGGAGCAAACTGCGGGCATTTTTCAATGGTACTTGCCCAAAAAATCAGTGAAAGAAAGTGGAAGAATCAAATTATTTCTTTTGAGCCCAATCCCAGGATTTTTGCTCTTCTTGAAAAAAATCTTAAAATCAATCCTGACCTTGATAATATCATACACCTGGTTAATAAAGGCGTTGGTAAGGAGAAGGGGGTACTGCAACTTCAGATTCCTATCCGTAATTCAGGTGCAGCGTCATTGGTAAAAAATTATGAGCATGAGCCACATGAAAAACACGAAATTGAAAAGCATGCTAAGCAAAACATTCAATTTCTTGGTTAAAGGGATCAACTGCACCCTGGAAATAAATTATATTATATACATTAAACTTCGCTTAAATTGAAAATTACTCTTCTTACGGATGGCATCATTCCTCTATACAATAGACTGCTCACAAAAACACTCTTATTTATGTGTAAGATTAAGCAAAAAAAGTTAATGGCTTTTTAACATCAATAAGTCTGTTGATATAGCATGCTGCCGCTTTCCAATCTAAAATACTTTTTAATAGAGATATCAATATTTCATATTTAAACAGGCCAATGGCAGAAAAGGTATACTTTCCAAATTTACACGGATTTAGGTTTTTTGCCGCAGCACTTGTAATGCTTTCGCATATAGAACTCTTTAAACGAAGAATAGGGCTGAAGAACTTTTGGGATACCCCCTTCTTTTTTGAAGCTGGAGGGGCTGGCGTAGATTTTTTTTTCGTGCTGAGCGGATTTCTGATTACCACACTTTTGCTCAAAGAACTGGCGAATACAAATTCAATAGCTATCCGGAAATTTTATATGAGGCGCATCCTCCGGATTTGGCCGCTCTATTATCTTATAATTGTATTATGCTATTTTATTTTGCCCTACCTATCTGCTTTCTATATTCCCGGTTACTCAGAAGGAATACATGAAAATTTCAGAGAGAAGCTTATATACTCCATTTTCTTTATGCCCAATGCCGCATTGGCTTTCTTTGGAAACATTCCTTATGCTGCGCCTATATGGTCGGTAGGTGTGGAAGAACAATTTTACGTTTTCTGGCCTTTGTTGCTTCTGCTCTTTACAAAGAGGGTGCAAACGATACTATTTTTTATTGTTGCATTTATAGGGATAAAGATTGTTCTTATTCTCTCCAACACCCTTTATGCAATAGACGTTAATATATTTACAAAAGTTAAAGATCTCGTTGTGGCCACCCGAATGGAATGCATGGGTATCGGTGGTTTGGGAGCCTGGCTTATTAATAAAAAGCATAAGGCAGGTGATATATTAAAGAGCAATACAACACTTGCGATTGCGCTATTGCTGTTTCCCGTAATCATTTTATTTGCAAAGAATCTTTTCGAACTCCATCATATTTTTTTCTCCATTCTTTTTTTAATTGTTATTATAAATGGAGCGGCTAATTCTAAAACTCCTATTAAACTTGAAAATAAGTTATTCATAATGCTGGGCAATATCTCTTATGGTCTTTATCTCTGGCATTCGATCTGTATAGGTTTTTTGATCAACCTCTTGCGAAATCATCAATTTTTTAAATCAAACGAAGGGTGGTTTAACCTTGCGTTATATGCCGGAACATTTTTATTAAGTACACTAATCGCATGGTCATCCTTTACTTATTTTGAAACTCCCTTTTTAAAATTAAAATCAAGGTTTTCAGTAATCGTTTCAGGAACAGAAGCCCGCAATAGCAAGACGAACTCTACCGCCAGGGAAAATTAATTTATGAAAGTAGCACTACTAACCGATGGCATTTGGCCCTATGTGATTGGCGGCATGCAAAAACATTCTTATTTTTTGTGCAAATACCTCGCTAAAAACCAGGTGCATGTATTGCTGGTGCATACGGCTGCCAAAATAACGGAAGAAGTAAAAAACCTAAGCTGTTTTACAGCGGAAGAAAAAAAATACATTACTCCCGTTACAGTAGAAAAGCCACGGGTAAGCTCATTTCCCGGTCATTATATTTACCAATCCTGGTTGTATTCAAAAAAAATATATGAAACCCTGGATGGCTTCCCCGATGTGGATTTCATTATTGCCAAAGGCATGACGGGCTGGTATTTCCTGCGCAAAAAACACGCAGGCTCGCCACCGGTGGCCATCAACATTCACGGTTACGAGTTCATGCAAAAAAAAGCGGGGCTCAGAATGCAGCTCGAAACGCTCCTGCTGCGTTACCCGCTCACGCAGATAAACCGCAGGGCCGATTATGTTTTTTCGTATGGCGGCAAAATAACCGGCTATATTAAAAAGCTCGGCATACCTGCAAATAAGATCATCGAGATCCCCGCGGCCATTGAAAGCGAATGGATGAATGCGGAAAATGTGGAAGTAAAGTCCGAGAGACGATTTTTGTTCATAGGGCGTTATGAAAGAAGAAAGGGCATTGAAGAGATCAATGCCGCCATTGCCAGGCTGGCCGGCGAATACCGTTTTTCCTTTGCTTTTGTGGGGCCCATACCCGACAATAAAAAGCTTTTGCTCCCCAACGTGGTTTATCACGGAACCATCCGCAACAGGGAAGATTTACAAGCTATTCTACGACAGTCGGATGTACTGGTTTGCCCCAGCTATTCGGAGGGCATGCCCAACGTAATATTAGAAGGCATGGCCAATGGCTGCGCTGTTATTGCCACGGACGTGGGCGCGGTGTCATTACTGGTAAATGAAAACAACGGGTGGCTGATCCCCGCCGCCGATGGCAAAGCACTGGAGACTGCCATTGTTACCGCCATCACCGCCAATAGCGAAGAGATGGTACAGAAAAAAAGAGCGGCCTACCAGTGGATTGCGGGTAAATTTCTATGGCCCGATGTGAGCCAAAAACTGATCGGGGCCATCAAACAAAAACTGTGCTCATGAAGAAAATAATCTTTTTGATATCGTTTACCGCTGCTGTCTTTTTGGTTAAAGCACAGCAAGCTTCGCATTACTGGACCTTTGAGGGCAGGGATATGCTTAACGACCAGGTGGCGGGGAAGGCGCTCAATATCAAAAACTATGACGCGAAAGTTAAGCCTGTTAAGGGCATAGCAGGGAATGGCATTGAACCTGTTGCTTCTGGCAAACTGATCGTGACCAGCCTGTTGCAACCTGTCGGAGACCTGGCTGATTTTACCCTGGAACTGGCTTTCAAGGGTAAGCAGTTCATGTTCACCACCTTCCCTAAACCAGAGTTTAGGCTGAGTTTTTCCTCCGGAGGCATTAATATCAACTATACTGTTATACGGAAGGGAAAACACGTAATTGAAAACTGGAATATACCACTGAACGGTACCGGCGTAACCAGTTATAATCGCCTGTTAAATGGTGAATGGCATCATTTTGTTTTGGTGGCCCGAAAATCGGGAAACTTTGAAATTTGGATTGACGGCAAAACTGATCCCCTGTTTATTAAAAAAGCTGAACCTTTTGATAACTGGGTGATTACCGGCGGAGATGGGTTTATATTAAATGCCGCCATAGATGAACTGGCATTTTATAACGCGGCACTTTCACAGGATCTAATTCAGCAGCATACGCATGAACTGGAAAACGGCCAGCACTATAGTTTCCGGGTGAACCCTGCTGTGGTTGCCCAAAGAAAGAAACTGCCGCAGCAGGAAACCTATACCCTCGATGAAAAAGAGTTTGCCCCCGGCTACCCCGATTACACCGTGCAGGCAACCGACCAGTTAAAACAGTTTGCCTTACCACGCTATGCGCAGGATATTCAGATGCCGCGTAATTTCCCCTGGATGGATATAACCTACCTGCACAGGGAACTGCCGCAAAACGGGGGCAAAGGATTTGGGAAGGTAAACCCGCAAACCGCGGTTCGGTTAACCGATGAGCTGGCCAACAACTGGAATTACTACATTGAGCTGCCAACCCTTAGGGCAGACGCGGCTACAGCCCAAAAAAGGTATACCAATCCATCTGAAATATTTTCCTCACTCATAGCGTATGCCAATGCGCATCCGCAAATCCCGGCTGCCACGGTATTGATGCAGGTGCAGAACAAGCCGGCGCAGGCAGGTTTCGACCGGTCCTCACCCTATGTTACCGCAGAGGATCTGGCAGACAAATATTACCTCTACGGTAAAAATGGTAAACCCATTCTTTACAATAATAAAAAATGGCTGAACCCATTTACTTCAATGGAACTGGTAGAGAAGGATGGACTTACTTCGGCCTTTTACCTTAAACAGTTGGGCAGCCACTTAACCCGTAAAATAAACATGATCAACGAAAACGGGGAATGGTTCGGCCACAAATGGCCGGAAAAATTACTGCAGCAGTCACCGGAAGTATTATCCTTTATGAAAAAAGCAGGAATGGATTATGAGCGCTTTAACGGCTGGATGCACAACCGCTTTGATTCGGTGTACAAAGCCACCATACTTGATAATATTCCGTGGAAGGATGTGCGGTTCACCTTTTACAATGTAAGCGCTTACAACAGCGCCTATTGGCCCCAATACAGTGAAAGAGTAATGACCAACAGTTTATTCAATGGCACACCCCGCTCCACGCCGGCTTTTTACCCGGCCCGGCCCGACAACTGGCGACTTGCAGCAGGCCCCTTAAACGGTTATGGCACGGTGGCGGAAGGCAGGAAAAAAGAAATAGCTTTGGGCGTAAAGCACTTCGCGCCATTCATCAGTGCCGGGTGGGACCTGGAAGAAAAGAACATCCGGCCGGCGCAATGGCTGGGCCTTCTAAAATCCATGGTGATGCTGGGCGCCGACTTTTTTCATGTGGGTTACTTTAACGTTACCGGTAAAACGGGCTGGCCAAACGGCAAGGGTCCCAATGATCCCCGCGGTTATATTTACCAGGCTGCCATGCCGGCCTACGCCCAGGCCATAGCATCGCAGGTATGGGCATTTTTAGATAAAGGCATATTGCTCGAAGACCCGTTATCAAAAGAGGCGCGCATGCCTTTTGCTTTTGCGGCTTCGGCTTCCAACCACCTGGTGCTGGTGCGCAAACTGGATAAAAAATACCTTATTTATGGCGCCGTGCAGCCCAGCTCCAACTATAAAGGCAATACGGTATTGGAAGCAACTACTTCCATTAACGTGGAAGGCAAAAAAATAAGTTTCAAAATCAGGCGGCAGGGCAGCATGTATGTGCTCGACCTCAACGGGAATCAACCTGTGTTTTATCAAATAGATGGCTGGCACCAGTATGAACATCCGTATTACTGGTCGAAATCCATAGAAGTGGAGGCGGAAAATACAGATGTTCGCGGAACATTGAACTTAATTACAGAAACAAATAAGGGAGCGGAATTTGATTTTTCAAACTTTAATACTTATGTTGAATTGATACCAGGCAAATCTGCGCAACTGACTATCCCGCAAAAAAGATCCGGAGAATTATCCTTGTCGGTATTTGTAAAAGTGAGTAAAGGCAGTCCTTCAATAATATTAAAAACAAGCTCGGGGAAAGTAAAAAAAATGATTTCTTCAGTTGATCTTAACGAATTAACCCTTTCTCCGGCAGATCTTAAAATACTGCAACTGAAATCCGGTGAAGCGTTGAGCCTGTCTTCGCAGAATGGTATCCTGTTTTTAGATATACTCAGATTCTAAGCAAAACGAGTGACATTAGCCTACCTGCATATACTCCGGTCTCCTGATAAAAAGAAGGTATACGTTGCTTCTCTTGCAGAAACATTGCTGGTATTGTCAGTGTTTACCAAGGAAATAGGGTCAAGACGCATATTCGGTATTGATTTTGACTTTATCGCCTATCCCTTCGCTATCCTGTTCCTGTTGTTTCATGTGAAAGACATTATTTTATCGGAAACCTTCCCCTGGAAAATTTATGTATACCTGGCTATCACCAGTTTGTTTTCCATTTTGTTTCTACAATTGAGTTACGACGGCTTTCTAAAGCAATTTTTACCGATTATTATTATATTCTCCGTTAATTTTTTTATAGCAACAAAGTACAACTGGAGGATGCTCTTCAGGCTGTATGTAAAATTTGCCTACCTGTCAGCTATATTTGGTATTATACAGGTTATCGCATCGTACGCGGGAATTAACCTGCTCAATCGTCAGGCCGGCAGGCTGGATTCTATCGCTTACGAGCCATCGCATTACGCGGCCATCCTGATGCCTGCACTGGTGTTTACCTTCTTTCATTTTAAACAGTATAAGCTGTATTTTTTTACCATGCTGGCCGCCCTGGTGCTTACATTCAATCTTACCGGGTACCTGGCCTTCCTGGTCGTGATCAGCATTGCCTATATAAACCCATTATATATAATGATCTCTATCCCTGTACTATACTACATAGTATTTCATGTGCTGGTAAATTTTAATGAGAACTTTAATTCGCGCATTATAGAAACACAGCAGGTATTCAGCGGCGATGTAAATGTGCTAACCCGGCAGGCAGTAACTAATGGCACCACGGTGTCTCTTTACTCCAACCTGATGGTGGCCGAAGAAAACTTAAAAAATGGGAATGTCATTGGCAGCGGTTTGGGCGGACATGAAGAAATGTATTACCGGTATTTTGAAAATTCCTCCTTCCGTTACAGTTGGTTTTATGGATTGAATGCGCCCTCGGGACATTCGCTTACCATTCGCATATTTTCGGAGTTCGGTTTACTGGGACTTATTCTGTATGTGGCAACATTGGCCAGGAAAGTAATATTGCTCGACAATGGAATATACAGAAGCATTTCCCTTGCATGCCTGAGCCACTTTGTTTGCAAATCGTTTAAACTGGGTGGGTTTATTGATTACGGTACGCCCTTCTTTTTGGCCATACTGTTCATTAACTTCCGGCATTATAAAAAAACCACCGCAAAAAGCAAACTGAACAATGCAAGAAAAAAGCCTGCACTACCTCTTTCTTTACAGCCGGTTGCCTGATTATTTTTTTCGCTGTGTGCAACATTTGCTGAAGAGCAGTCTGGCAAATTCAGAGGCGCGTATCGTGTGTTACCCGCAGGACACGAATGCCCCTTACCGTTATGAAGATGTAACCGGCGCCCTGCGCATTGTTGAAAAGAAAGACCTGGCGACGCTTAACAACTGGCAACCTGATCTGATATACATAGCTGGCTGGGGCGATAAGGAGTATAACCAAATTGCGGCCCAATGGATAAACAGGATACCGGTAATTATGGGAATGGACAATCCCTGGAAAGGAAGTTTAAAACAACGACTGGCGGGTTTAGTTGCTCCGATCTATTTAAAAAACAAAGCCACTCATTTGTGGGTAGCCGGCTACCCGCAATATGAATATGCAAGAAGAATGGGATTTCCGGCCAACCGTATTCTTCACGACCTGTATTGCGCGGATATGGCTAAATTCAGGAAAACCCTGCCTGCTTTTCAAAGGCGGATCGTATTTGTGGGACGCATGGTGGAATACAAAAGACCGGATTGGCTACTGGAAGCTTTTACTGAGTTATTCGCAAAACATCCCGATCTGCAGGACTGGGAGTTGCTGATGATCGGCAACGGACCCCTTCAACAGGACTTGCAAAACAAATATGCCGGGGCAAAGCAGGTATCGTTCCTGTCTTTTGTGCAGCCGGACGAGCTGGTGCGGTATTATCATCAGTCTTCTGTTTTTTGCATGCCCAGTTTATTTGAACACTGGGGCGTAGTGGTGCAGGAAGCCGCGGCGGCGGAACTGGCATTGTTGCTCTCCGATACATGTGGTGCAGCGTCTACATTCCTGATCAATGGCCACAATGGCTTTGTATTCGACTCTGGCAGCAAAATTGACTTCACGCAAAAACTATACATGCTAATGAAAATGGAACCTGTTGGGTTGCAACAAATGGGTAAGCGAAGCGCGGCACTTTCGGAAAGAATTACACATGATACCTGGTGTGGAAATTTACAAAGCGTGCTCAATGGCGGGAAATAAAATCATGGTTTTCACCGACTGGTACGAACCCTCATTCAAAGCCGGCGGTCCCATCCGCTCCTGCGTGAACTTCGCGGCCCACATGAAGGAGGATTATGACGTTTATATTTTTACCGGCGACAGGGACCTGGGTGATAAGCAGGCTTATCCGCAAATTGAAACCAACCGCTGGTTAGAAAAGGATTGCGTTCAGGTTTTTTATGCTTCCCCCGGCGCGCTGAACTGGGAAAGCATCCTGGTGCAGGTACGGGATATAAAGCCCAACTATATTTACCTGAACAATATGTATTCTAAGTATTTTACGGTGTATCCCTTGCTTATGAAACGCCTGGGGATGATAAAAGCGCGGGTAGTGCTGGCGCCAAGGGGTATGCTCAAATCAACCGCGGTACAATATAAAACAGGCAAGAAAAAACTATTTTTTAAACTGCTGAAATTGCTGAACATTCCCCGCCGGGTTGTTTTTCATGCCACCGATGCCACGGAAGAAACCGATATTAAAAACCTGTTTGGCAGCGATATTGCTATTAAGCAGATCAGCAATTTCCCCCCGCAACAAAAAACCTTGCAGCCCATTCATAAACAAAGCGGCTCGGTTAAAATAATTTTTACAGGCAGGGTGCACCCTGTAAAAAACCTGTTGTTTTTATTGCATTGCCTGCCATCCGTTACCGGTAACTTTGCGCTCACAATTGTTGCCGCAATTGAAGATGAAGCCTACTGGCTGGAGTGCAGGGAGATTATAAGAACCTTGCCTGAACACATATCAGTTGAATTACAACAGAATGTTCCGCATCGCCAGGTTGAGCAACTGATCAATGAACACCACGTTTTTGTATTGCCCACGCTGGGTGAAAATTTTGGTCATGCCATTTTTGAAGCCCTGGCTGCCGGCCGGCCGGTGCTCATCAGCGATCAAACGCCCTGGCGGCATTTGGCAGAACAGCATGCGGGCTGGGATTTACCATTAACAGATGAAAAAGCTTTTGTGCAGACTTTGCAACAGGTGGCTGATATGGATGATCAGGCGTATCAGCAATGGAGTACCGGCGCATGGCAGTATGCCAGGAACTTTACGGAATATTCCAACCTGAAGGAAAAGTATAAGGAATTATTCAGTTAAAGGCCCGTTATTGCGAGACGTAAGCGGATGCTGGGAATTAGAATAACTATACACGTCGAAGCAAGCCCCCCGTAGCGAAGCGGAGTACTAGGCCGGTTTAAAGAAATGTATTCCGCCCACGGAATTGGGGATTGCGTCGTCGCTCTTTGCACAAAGCTTTGCTGCTCCCCGCAATGACGTGAAAAAGCAAGCCCCCCGTAGCGAAGCGGAGTATAAGGCCGGTTTAAAGATAATCCGTATCCACTATCGGGTGATTACTTCGACCCGTAAAATATTACACATCATGCAGAATAATTCAGGGGCTCGTAATGATGTTTATGAAAGGGGGCTTCGTTTATATCATAACCAATAGGCACCATACGGTGCTGTACACAGGGGTTACCAGTAACCTGGCAGCAAGGACGCAGCAGCACAAAAACAAAAAATATCCCAATAGCTTCTCAGCCAGGTACAACACCGATAAACTTGTTTATTATGCTTTCTTTCCGACCATAATGGAAGCTATTACAGAAGAAAAACGGATCAAGGCAGGAAGCAGGGCAGCTAAGATCAGATTGATTGAAAATATGAATCCGGCGTGGAACGACTTATGGGAGAATATAAAGGAATGGTGATGCACCGCACAGACCTCAGCACATATAACAACAACTGGTACAAAAAAACCATAAGAGCCGGTAAACTAAAACAGGCCCTCTGGTATTTTACCAACGTTGTTTTTTTCATTAATCCGCTCAACCCATTGTCGGGTTTGAAATGCTGGTTGCTGAAATGCTTTGGCGCCAAGCTGGGAACGGGGGTAATTATAAAACCGGGGGTAAACATTAAATACCCCTGGAAACTGGTTACCGGCGATCACTGCTGGATTGGTGAATCGGTTTGGATAGATAATCTGGATAAGGTAACAATAGGCAGCCATGTTTGTATTTCACAGGGAGCCATGTTGCTTACCGGGAACCACAATTATACAAAAACAAGTTTCGATTTAATAGTAAAAGAAATTATACTGGAAGACGGGGTTTGGATTGGGGCAAAAGCCGTGGTTTGTCCAGGCGTTACCGCTTTTTCGCATGCCATGCTCAGTGTAGCCTCGGTTGCTACAAAAAACCTGGAGGCCTATGGAATTCATTCGGGCAACCCGGCTGTAATGCTTAAACAAAGAGTGATTGTATAGAAAAACGAACCGAAGCAGCATGAAAATCTCTCTCATCACCGCCACCTACAACAGCGCGTCAACCCTGCGCGATACCCTGCAATGTATACAGGAGCAGGATTATGCCGATATCGAACATATTATCGTAGACGGGGGATCAGCAGACGATACCTTGCGCATTGTTGCGGAGTTCCCGCATATTGCCAAACTCATCGCCGAAAAAGATGAAGGCATTTATGATGCCATGAACAAGGGTATTGCCGCCGCAAGCGGCGATGTGATTGGCATTTTGAACTCCGATGATGTGTATGCCCGCAATACGGTTGTTTCAACCATCGCCCGGGCTTTTGATGATCCGGGTGTTCTGGCGGCTTACGCCAACCTGCAGTTCGTGCAGCGCGACAATTTGCATAAAGTGGTGCGCACCTGGAGGGCTGGCAAATACAGTAAAAAAAGTTTCTATTATGGCTGGATGCCGCCGCATCCCACTTTTTTTGTGCGCCGTGAAATATACGACCAGGTAGGACTTTTTAATTGCAGCCTCCGGTCTGCAGCCGACTACGAACTCATGCTGCGCATATTGCTGAAGCACGAAATACCCGCCGTATACATCAATGAAGTGATCATTAAAATGCGGGTGGGCGGCGTAAGCACCGCGTCATTGAGAAACAGGTTAAAAGCCAACAGCCAGGACAGGCTGGCCTGGAGAATAAACGGGCTCGATCCTTATTTCTTTACTTTGTACATGAAACCGCTGCGAAAGCTGGGGCAGTTTTTGAAGCGATAACAGTGAATTTGAAAATGTGTTGATTTGAAAATTTGAAAATGGTGGGGATTGCAGGCTACAGGGTACACGTTGCAAGGTGCAGGTTTCAGGTTACAGGGTTGCAGGAGGCAGGGAGTAGAAGTTACAAGTTACAGGGAACGGGGAAATGAATCCGTGAAGTAAGATGTACCATAGCAAATATGTCACTACACAAGTCGCTAATGAACAATAGCCCGATCCCCCTCGCCGCGAGGAGAGGGGTCAGGGGTGAGGCGGATGCTTCGTTCCCGCCAGGGCGGGCAGTTTGCCATTGGAAGGTAAAACCAGGTGGAAGGTGCGGAAAGGAGCATTAAGAACCAAGCAGGCAGATGCTTCGTGCCTCAGCATGACAAACAGTAGTAACGCTATTGATCATTTAAAATGAAGCCAAATCAACAACTCACTGCTTGTTACGCCAGCGCAGCTTGGCTGCCGTCTGCCCGGATGAGCCCTTCGGACGGGGCAGGGAAATGAATCCGTGGAGTAAGATGTACCATAGCAAATAGGTCACTACACAAGTCGCTAATGAACAACAGCCCGATCCCCCTCGCCGCGAGGAGAGGGGTCAGGGGTGAGGCGGAAAACCCGAAATCCATAGCCAAAGTCACAACGATAAACCATAAACGTACAAACCATAAATTTTTTACTATTCCATCATGAGTAAAACCGCTTTAATTACCGGTATCACCGGGCAGGACGGCGCCTATTTGGCCGAATTATTGTTATCGAAAGGATATTTTGTACATGGCATAAAGCGCCGCAGTTCTTTGTTCAACACCGAACGCATAGATCATCTGTACCAGGATCCGCATGAGAAAAATGTGCGGATGAAACTCCATTACGGCGATCTCACCGACTCTACCAATCTCATCCGCATTATACAGGAAACCCAGCCCGATGAAATATACAACCTTGCGGCCATGAGCCATGTGCAGGTAAGCTTTGAAACGCCCGAATATACGGGCAACGCCGACGGACTGGGCGCACTGCGCATATTAGAAGCCGTTAGGTTCCTCGGGTTGGCCCAAAAAACAAAGGTATACCAGGCATCCACTTCCGAATTATACGGACTGGTACAGGCCGTTCCCCAGTCGGAAACAACGCCTTTTTATCCGCGCTCTCCTTATGCTGTGGCCAAGCTGTATGCCTACTGGATCACCGTAAACTACCGCGAAGCTTACAATATATTTGCCACGAACGGCATACTGTTCAATCACGAATCGCCATTGCGCGGGGAAACATTTGTTACCCGAAAAATATCCCGTGGCGTGGCAAAGATCGCCCTGGGCATGCAGGATAAGATCTATCTTGGCAACCTCAATGCGCGGCGCGACTGGGGGCATGCCAAAGATTATGTGGAGGCCATGTGGCTGATACTGCAGCAAAATAAACCGGAGGATTATGTAATTGCCACGGGCATTACCACGCCGGTAAGAGAATTTGTACGGATGTCTTTCGCCGAGGTGGGCGTGGAAATTGCTTTTAGCGGAACCAACGACAAAGAAGTGGGCGTTGTTCAATCCTGCAGCAATCCCAATTTCCAGTTGGAACCGGGCAAAGAGGTAATAGCCGTTGATCCTAAGTATTTTCGTCCCACGGAAGTAGACCTGCTGATTGGCGATGCCACCAAAGCCAGGACAAAACTGGGCTGGAAGCCAAAATACGACTTGCCGGCATTGGTAAAGGAAATGGTAGCCGCCGATGTGGAACTTTTTAAAAAAGAAAGGCTTTTGAAAGAAAGCGGGTTTGTGGTAAAGAATCAATACGAATGAACCTCACTCTCTTTCTCTCTCCACGCTGTGGAGAGAGACGGTGCTTAATAAGAACGCCTGGCAGAGGCTCTACCATTTCAACTATTCAATAAAAGTGAGCAATGCTGTAGGGACCAAATAAAACCTGTCCGCGTGGCGGATTCAAATGTTAAATCCGAAATTCAATAGAGGTCTGTCAGCAGTCAGTCATGAGCTACGAGCAGTACAAAAAGAAGGAGTATTCATGCTATGATTAGTAGTTACTCAACTGATAGCTGACGACTGATACCTGATCGCCGCCAATCCGAAGCCAATGCAGTCTCAACACTTTAATAGAATAGCTATGGTGCAGCCTACTGAAAAATGAGAAAGCAGCAGCGAAATGAAGCTGAAGCTACAGTAGCATAAAAGCTTCATCAAGGCTCCTCCCCGAAATCGGGTTGTATATTGATTTCGGGTGGCTTTTTTGGTTACTTTTTTTCCACAAAAAAAGTGACAAACAGCAAAACCAAATAAAACCTGTTCGCAGTGGATTCAAATGCTAAACGACAAATCCGAAGCCGTAGATCCGAAATCTAAAAAAGAACAGAATACCAGGAATGTTGGATTGTGTATTGCAGCAAAAGTGTCACTGCTAAAGTTGCTTATTGAATAACAGCCCGATCCCCCTCGCCGCGAGGAGAGGGGTTAGGGGTGAGGCTATCAAATCTTAAATTTAAAATCCTTGAACACACACGATAAAATATATGTTGCCGGTCACCAGGGAATGGTGGGCTCGGCTATTGTTAGAAAGCTGAAGGAGCAGGGTTTTGAAAATATAGTTGCACGAACATCCGGCGAGCTGGATCTGCGCAATCAGCAGGCTGTGGATGATTTCTTTGCACAGGAAAAGCCTGCCTATGTTTTTCTGGCCGCGGCCCGCGTGGGCGGCATTATGGCCAATAACAGCTTTCGCGCCGACTTTTTATATGACAATCTCATGATCCAAAACAATGTGATCCATGCGGCATACACAAACGGGGTTACCAAGCTCATGTTCCTCGGCTCATCATGCATCTATCCGAAACTGGCCCCGCAACCCTTAAAGGAAGAGTACCTGCTTACCGGCCTGCTGGAACCCACCAATGAGCCTTATGCCATTGCCAAAATTGCGGGTATTAAATTGTGCGATGCCTATCGGGCGCAGTATGGCTGCAATTTTATTTCGGTAATGCCCACCAATTTATATGGGCCGAACGATAATTATGATCTGAAAAAATCGCATGTATTGCCCGCGCTGATCCGCAAGTTCCATGAAGCTAAAATGCAAGGTCATAGCAGCGTAACCATCTGGGGTACGGGTACCCCGCGCCGTGAGTTCTTACATGTTAATGACCTCGCCGACGCGTGCTATTTCTTAATGCAGCAATACAATGAACCGGGGCTGATCAATGTGGGCATCGGCGAAGACATTACCATAAAAGACCTGGCCTTGCTGATCAAAGAGATAGTGGGCTATAATGGCGCCATAGAACACGATGTTTCCAAACCGGATGGCACCGCCAGGAAATTAATGGATGTTAGCCGTTTGATGGCGTTGGGCTGGAAAGCGAAGATCCATTTAAGAGAAGGAATTGAAGAAGTGTACAGGGATTTTGCGAAACGAAGTACATGAAACGGAATACAAAGAGCCAAAAGACAAATAATAAGAACCAGGTAAATACAGATGTTTCGTGCCTCACCCTAACAAACAAAATTCGAACTTGTCCGCCGTGGCGGAACCTGCACGCCGGGGCGGAACCTGTTCGCCGGGGCGCATCCGAAGCAGGAAATATGAAATTCAAAGGAAAGAATATAAACAATAGCAAAATGTGTTACTACACAAGTTGCCGATTGAACAATAGCCAGGTCTCCCTCTCCGGGCGCCTGCCTGCGGTAGGCAGGGAGGGGGAAAAAGGGTGAGGCGCCACAAGCGATAACCATCAATTAAAAATCCGCGGTACAGCGGTCGGTACCCGACGTAAGGGGGGCAAACCGTGGAGTAGTTTTATTCTCAAATCAGAAATCTCAAATCCAATGTTTTCCCTATTCAAAAAAAAACAGCCTGATTTCAGCGGCAACCTCAGTGTGCTGAAATGTGATATGCATTCGCATCTGATACCGGGTATTGACGACGGATCGCCTGATATGGATACCTCCATACAACTTATTGAAGGGTTACGCGACGCTGGCTATGAAAAGCTGATCACCACACCCCATCTCATGCTCGACCTCTTCCCCAACAACAGGCAGACCATCATGCGGGGATACGAAAAACTGAACGCCGAAGCAGAGAAAAGAAATATCAATATGCGTTTGCAGGTGGCGGCGGAATATTTTTTAGATGATCATTTTGATCATTTGCTGCAGCAGGACGAACCCCTGCTAACGATAAAAGACAATCTTGTGCTGGTAGAATTTTCGTTTGCGAGCGCGCCGTTCGATTACAAGGAAAAGCTATTTGCCATACAAATGAAGGGCTATAAACCCATACTCGCGCATCCCGAACGGTACACTTATTTTCATCACAAGCCCGGAATATATGAGGAGCTCAGGAATGCCGGTTGCCTGTTCCAGGTTAACATACTTTCGTTAAGCGGCTACTACGGCAAGGGTGTTGCGCAAATGGCAGAGCGACTTTTTAAACTCAAATACATTGAGCTGCTGGGAACCGACCTTCATCATCACCGGCATTTAGCACATTTGCAAAACCCGGCAGTGTACCAGAAAGTAAATGAAATTGCCGCAGCGCTGCCGCTTCTAAATAGTCAGTTGTGACGGGTGCAGGGAATCAAAAATAAAGTTTGAACTCAGGTGGAAGCTTTCAGCATTCAGCGGTCAGCCATGAGCAGGGAAATACCCAGAAAGCGTACTTCTGCCTTGTCATTGGTAATTTACCCAACCGATAGCCGGCTGCTGATGCCTGAAGGAAAAGAAAAAGGTCTCATGTATGAGAAAGGGTAAGGGGCCTGTAAAAGTGTAAATTGAAGGTGAGAAGCGAAGGAGGAGCACTCTTTTTTTTGGTTAGAAGGATGTCACTGATAGCTGAATGCAGATACCTCATAGCTGACGGCTGATACCTCATTACAAAAAAAGTCACCCCGTTGCCAGGATGACTTAGCTATTTGTGCAATAGTACAATTAAGCAATTTCCACTTCAGCACCTGCTTCCTTCAGCTTGGCTGCAACTTCATCGGCCTCAGCTTTGGCAACACCTTCCTTAATAGGTTTGGGTGCACCGTCAACCAGGTCTTTTGCTTCTTTCAATCCTAAACCGGTAAGGTCTTTAACGATCTTTACCACGCCCAGTTTGTTTGCACCTGCAGCTTTCAATATTACATTGAATGCGGTTTTTTCTTCAGCGGCGGGGGCGCCTGCAGCAGGTCCGGCAGCTACGGCTACCGCAGCAGCAGCGGGTTCAATACCATACTCGTCTTTCAGGATCTTTGCCAATTCATTTACTTCTTTTACTGATAAGTTTACCAACTGATCAGCAAACGCTTTTAAATCTGCCATTGTTATCAAATTTTTTCCACCTTCATTGCCTGTGCTCCGGTGGAGTGATTAAAAAAATTTGTTTGTATATTATCCCCCAGGCCGGGATAAGTAATTTGAGAATGTGTTAATTTGAAAATTTGAAAATGAACGGAATACTTTATCCGCAATTACACTAACTTATTTTCAAACCAACACATATTGATCTGTTCTTTTTTTCAACTTTCAGAAAATGTGGCAACCTTACCCCTGATGCTCCATTAGCACATTGCCATATTTTCAAATTTTCAAATTAATTCGCTCTTTCTTCCAAAGCCTTGATCAAGGCGGCCAATTTATTACCGGCATTCAATGCGCTCATAACATTTTTAGCTGGCGACTGCAACAGCCCGATGATTTCACCAATAAGATCATTCTTACTTTTGAGCGCAGTTAATGTGGTTAACTGGTCATCGCCTGCAAATACATCCCCGTCAATAAAAGCCGCTTTAAGCTCAGGTTTTTTCCCATTGCTATCTTTGCGAAAAGAACTGATGATCAGCGCTGGTTCTTTGGCGCTTTCCGAAAACAGCAAAGCCGTTACATTGTTCAATGAATCGTACACGCCGCTGTATCTTTCGCTGTCTAAAGACTCAAGCGCCTTTTTGATGAGGGTGTTCTTTGCCACTTTCATTTCTACCTGCTTGTCGAAACAGGCCCGGCGCAATTTAACTACCTGCTCTACAGATAAAGATTCGGTATCGGTAATGTAAAAATTATTGTATTGTGAGAACTTGCCTTTCAGCAGTTCAATCACTTCGTTTTTTTCCTGTTTGGTCATACAAAAAGATTTTTATGCTGTTAAAGCATTAGTTCATGAATGATTTGGTGTCAATAGCAATGCCGGGGCTCATGGTGCTGGCCATAAATGCACTTTTTAAATAAGTGCCTTTGGCGGTAGACGGTTTGGCCTTAATAATGGCATTGATAAATTCCTGGCTGTTCTCAGCGATCTTTTCGGGAGTAAAACTTACGCGCCCAACAGATGCATGAATGATACCGGCTTTATCAACCTTAAATGCTATTTTACCACCCTTTACTTCATTTACAGCCGCAGCTACATCGTTGGTAACGGTTCCTGTTTTGGGGTTGGGCATCAGGTTGCGGGGACCCAGTATTTTACCCAGCTTACCAATTTTAGGCATTACAGAAGGAGTGGCCACAATTACATCCACATCTACCCATCCGCCTTCAATTTTAGTTACAAACTCATCTAATCCCACATAATCGGCGCCTGCAGCTTTTGCGGCTTCTTCTTTATCGGGTGTACAAAGTACCAGTACTCTTTTTGTTTTACCTGTTCCGTGTGGCAGGGTTACCGTGCCCCGGATAGCCTGATCCGCTTTTTTAGGATCAACGCCCAAACGAAGGTGAATGTCAACGGAACTGTCGAATTTCGTGGTATTCACTTCCTTAACAAGGGAAGAAGCTTCCTTAAGCGAATACACTTTGGTTTTATCTATTTTAGCTTCCGAAGCTTTTCTTTTTTTACTGATTGCCATTTTCTTTCAGTTTTTTGGAAAGTGAAGATTTAATTTTCCCATGGGGCTTTACCATCAACAGTAATTCCCATGCTGCGTGCCGTGCCGGCAACCAGGCGCATTGCGCTTTCCGTAGTAAAGCAATTCAGGTCGGCCATTTTATCTTTGGCAATCAATTCTACCTGGTTCCAGCTTACTTTTCCTACTTTGTTGCGGTTGGGTTCTTTAGAACCTTTTTGCACTTTGGCAGCTTCCAATAACTGAACGGATGCGGGGGGAGTTTTAATGATGAACTCGAAAGATTTGTCGGAGTACACCGTAATCAATACGGGAAGTACTTTACCCATTTTATCCTGCGTACGTGCATTGAACTGCTTACAGAATTCCATGATATTGATACCCTTGGAACCCAACGCTGGACCTACAGGTGGCGCAGGATTGGCCTGCCCGCCTTTTACCTGTAGCTTTACATAGCCGGTAATTTCTTTTGCCATTTTTTACATTTTTTGGTGTTAACGTCACGCCATCGGCGTGACTCCCAAACAAAAAGAACTTTTTGGGGCGGCAAAGATAGAGGGAATTTATTATTTGGCAAAATTAAAAGAGATAGCTGGGTTGGGAGGTATAAGGTTTAACGATAGGATAGTCCCCTGTAACTGTCCATGGCTGAAGACTGACCGGACGGCCTTCGAATTTATTCATATTGCTATGCTTTGGTTCTAATTATTCCCTGTTAATTGGCCGGTTGCAAGTTGCGATTGGGTTGCTATTTTCTTTGTTACTTTTTGCGGAAAAAGTAACCAAAAGCCGCACGAAAACGAATACTGCCCGTTTTCGTGAAGCACCCTGATTAAGCCGCACTACTACTGTGATTTCAGCTATAGAACGCTATTGCTTTCTCATCTTACAGTAGTCCGCACTATAGCTATTCTATTTGAGGGTTAAGATTGTTTTTCACTTCGGATGTTGAATTTGAAATTAGTTCGGTTCTTGTGATTTGTCTTTTGGTGCTTCTCCCCTGCACCTTGTAACCTGCAACTTTTTTCCCATTTCATTTCTCATACATCTCATTTCCCTAAAACCTCTTCCAGCTTATTGTGCAAGTCCTGTCCCCTCAGGTTTTTGCCGATGATTTTACCCATGGGATCAAGCAGTAAATTTTGAGGGATAGACTGTATACCATAAAGTTGTGCAGCAGCATTGTTCCAGAACTGCAGGTCGCTGACATGCGTCCATGTAAGGTTATCGTCGTGAATGGCCTCTAACCATGCGGCTTTGGCTCCGGGCCTGTCGAGTGATACGCCCAATACAGAAAAACCTTTGTTCTTATACTTATTAAAGGCGTTTACCACATTGGGGTTTTCGACCCTGCAGGGGCCGCACCAACTGGCCCAAAAATCAACCAGCAGGTATTTCCCCCTCAGTGACGAAAGACGTACGGGGTTGCCCAGGGTGTCGTTCTGCGTAAAATCGGCTGCCATCTGCCCGATACTGGTTCTTTTGGCAATATCCAAGCGTTCCTTAAACTGCAATGCCGATGGCCAGGCTTTTACCGCAGGTGAAAGCTGGCTAAACAAAGGCTCAATTTCATCAACATTTATATCATGCCCCGCATATTGCTGTAGTATAAGCAGCGATACGGGTGATGCGGGATGGGTTTTGATAAAAAAATGAAAAACATTCTCTTTTATCTTTTTTTCGAGCAGATCGGCCTGGTCTTCAATCTGCTTCATTTTGGCTGTATTGCCTTCGTTACGGTATTGATTGTATGCATTTGATAATGCCCGCATGCTGTCGTTCAAAGGCCTGCTTATTGTCTCAAATTTTTTATAGTCGTTCTGCGCGTAAGATCCTTTTCCTTTTACCACGATATTAGAAAAGGAATCTATGCTGGTCACCTTCAGCTTGCCGGGCGCCAAAAAAAGTATAGCCATATCTTTTTGCATATTCACCGGCGCTTCCGTATCCCTTTGTCCTAATTTGTATTTTACGCTTAACCGCGATAATACAGGCTCATTTATATTGCCGGTAAGCCGGTATTCACCATTTTGTACTTCTGCGCTGTCACTAATTCTGTTGTTATCCACTACATAATAGAGATATACCCAGGCGGCGGTGTCTTTCACTTTTTTGAGCTTTCCAGAAATAGTAAAAGACTGGGTTATCGTTTGGGCCATAGTAAAAAAAGGCGCCAGAATGCATAGAAAAGAGACAAGTAGTTTCATAACGCGGTAAGAGGTTTATCGTTTATTATTTGTAGTTTATTGCTCGCGTTTCCCTTTGAAAGGAAAGGATTTGAGATCCGCCGCGGCTTACAGGTTTAAATTTTCAGATGGCATTGTCCTTCGTATTTCGAATTTCCAGCTTCGAATTTGGGCTTTGTAACTTGGTTTCTTGTTATTTGGTGTCTTGTTATTTGGTGTCTTCCTCACCCACCCTGTAACCTGTAACTTGTACCCTCCGACCCTGTTCCCATTTTCTGCCTGCAAATTACGGTAATTTCGTTCCTTCCCGGTTACGATCTGATTTTATTATGTCAGGAATTATACGGTTAAGATAAATTCCGGCATTATAAAATCTTCTTGTTTTGTATCTTCGCCCATTACAACTTACTATGGCTTATATGAACATAGGAAGGAAAAATATAAAAGAACAGTTTAAACTAAAAATTCATGGAACCGAATGTCTTGTATATTATAATTGGTGTTATATGCCTGATCGTGGGTGTGGTAGCGGGTAAATTTATTTTTGCCGTCAACACCAAAAAGCAACTTGAAGAGGCTGAAAGCCAATCCCGTAAGATAATTGCCGATGCCCAAACAGCTTCCGAAAACCTTAAAAAAGAAAAACTGCTGGAAGCTAAAGAAAGATTTGTTCAGCTAAAATCTGAGCATGACAAGGAAGTGCTCGACAAAAACAAAAAGATCAATGATGCGGAAACACGCATCCGGCAAAAGGAGCAGGCCCTGAATCAAAAATTAGAGAATATTGATAAACAGGTGAAGGAAAATGATGTGATCAAGGAGAATCTTAACCGCCAGATAGAGGTAGTGGGCCAGAAGCGCACCGAATTGGAGAAACACCAGGAAGAACATATCCGCCGTTTAGAAAAAATATCTGCTCTTACCGCTGAAGAAGCAAAAGCGCAATTGCTTGAAACGCTTAAACAGGAAGCACAAACCCGTGCCCTGGTCATACAGCAGGAAATCATTGAAGATGCCAAACTGAAGGCCAACAAGGAAGCCCGTAAACTGGTTATTCAAAGCATCCAGCGTACCGCCGCCGAACAAACCATCGAAAATACGGTTACCGTATTTAACCTTGAAAGCGATGAAATTAAAGGCCAGATCATTGGCCGTGAAGGAAGAAATATACGGGCCATTGAAGCCGCTACCGGTGTAGACCTCATTGTGGACGATACCCCGGAAGCCATCGTGCTTTCGTCTTTTGACCCTTTAAGAAGAGAAGTTGCCCGACTTGCTTTGCAAAGACTGGTTACCGACGGGCGTATACATCCTGCCCGTATTGAAGAGGTGGTGGAAAAAACGAGGAAACAATTAGAAGAACAGGTGCTCGAAATTGGCGAAAGAACTGTTATTGAACTGGGTATTCACGGGTTGCACAAAGAACTGGTGCGCATTGTAGGAAAAATGCGCTTCCGCTCTTCTTACGGTCAAAACCTGCTGATGCACAGCCGTGAAGTAGCCAACTTGTGCGGTATTATGGCCGCTGAATTGGGACTTAACCCCAAATTGGCCAAACGTGCGGGGCTGTTGCACGATATTGGTAAAGTTCCCGATGAGGAAACTGAACTGAGCCATGCTTTATTAGGCGCCAAACTGGCAGAGAAATATGGTGAAAATCCTGCGGTGGTAAATGCGATCGGCGCTCACCACGATGAAATGGAAATGCAGTATGTTATTTCCCCGGTTGTTCAGGCCTGCGATGCCATCAGCGGTGCACGCCCCGGCGCCCGCAGGGAAATCATGCAGCAATACCTCACGCGCATCCGTGAACTCGAAACCCTGGCCTTAACCTACCCGGGCGTAGAAAAGGCTTATGCCATTCAGGCCGGCCGTGAACTAAGGGTGATCGCGGAAGCCGATAAAATGACCGATGCCGACAGCGAAAAATTAAGTTTTGAGATAGCGCAGAAAATACAAACAGAAATGACTTATCCGGGACAAATTAAAGTAACCGTGATAAGAGAAAAAAGAGCGGTGAATGTTGCGAGGTAAATTTGTTACAGGTAGCAGGGTACAGGGTAGCGGGTAAGGTGGCAAAGTGTATTTCCGTGTAACCTGAAACTTGCACCCTGTGACATACGTTCACAATTTGTTTTGGTATTTCAGCATCGCATCGTTACCTTTGCGTCCCTTAAAAATTTGTAGTCATGAGCACAGCAGTACAATTTGTTCACGAACAATTGACCACTTCTAAAACATTCCCTAAATTCAAAGCGGGCGATAATATTACTGTTAATTATAAAGTAGTTGAAGGAAACAAAACCCGTATCCAGGGTTTTAAAGGCGATGTGATCAAACGCCAGGGTACCGGGCATACCGCCACTTTTACAGTTCGTAAAATTTCTGATGGCGTGGGTGTGGAAAGAACTTTTCCCCTGTTTTCACCCAATATTGATTCTGTTAGCCTTAATAAAGTGGGTAAAGTGCGCAGGGCCAAACTTTACTTCCTGCGCAGCCGCAGCGGTAAAAGCGCCAGGATCAAAGAAAAGAGAGCAGGAATATAAACAACCGGTCTTTAAAAAGTATGATATATCGAACGGAAACCTCATGGTTTCCGTTTGTTGTTAAATCGCGGTTAACCCAGGTTAACCCAAAAGGGAATTTTATAAATTCGTTGTCCAACCAATTAAAATTGTAACTTTGTTTGCTCAACTTTAAATATTTTATACCATGCTTTTACTGAACTACAATTCCTTATTGATATCAATGCCGGGTGGTACCGAGTGGATACTGATCATTCTTGCTGTGCTGATCCTTTTTGGAGGACGCAAAATTCCTGAATTCATGCGTGGTTTGGGACGTGGTATCCGTGAATTTAACGATGCGAAAACCAATGTTAAAAAAGAAATAGAAGAGGGCATGTCTGAAAAAGATACGGCTCCCGCTACCAACAATACTACCAGCAAGCAACAAGCGTAAATCCTTTCATCTGCAGCAATACTATTTTGCCGGCTGCAATAAGGAGAAATCTTTATTGTAACCGGCATTTTTAATGCGGTGAAATAAAAAACAATTGCGGATACCGTCCACCGGAGCTATCCACTGACCAACACCCGCCCGTTTTCTTTTACAGACCGATAAACTGCTTCTACCACTTTTATATCTTTCAGCCCTTCTTCACCCGGCACCAATACCGGTGTGTTCTTCAATATAGCCAGGGCATCTTCGTCCATTTGTTTGGCCTGCTCGTTGGGAATAACCGCATTGAGCAATTTGCCATCACTGGTAACCCCTTTAATACCACTGTACGCCTGAAAAGGTTCAAGTTTATACCAGCCTTTGGTGCAGGTAACATGCAGGGCATTCATGCTTTTACCAAAACTCGTTTCGCATTCAGCAATGGCGCCCCCGGGGAACTCCAGTCTGAACTGCATTGTTTCATCCACTTCTTTGTAAATATCCGGGCGGTTAGTACTTTGTTTTGCCGTTACCGCTATGGGTTCTTCACCCGTAGTATACCGGGCTGCATTTAAAGGATATACCCCCATATCGTACATAGAGCCTCCGCCCATTTCTTTCTTTTGCTTCCAGTGATCTGTGCGGGAGTCGTAATAACCTGCCCTTGCTGAAACCTGCGTAATAGCACCGTAGGTCTTATCTTTTCTAAACTGTATAATGCGTTGTGTATTGGGCTCGTGCTGCATACGGTAACCGATGCTGAGTTTTACCCTGTTCTTTTTACAGGCATCAATCATTGCCTGGCATTCCGCGGCAGTAACGGCCATAGGCTTTTCGCACCACACGTGTTTGCCCGCGTTAGCGGCTCTGATAACATATTCGGCATGCATGGAAGGTGGCAGCACAATATAAATAACATCTATATCCCGGTTGTTGGCTATATCATCAAAGTTTTGATAATCATACGTGTTTTTTTCGGCAATATGATATTGCTGCTGCCAGCGTTTGGCTTTACCGGGTGTACCGGTTACAATACCTTTTAACTGGCAATGCCGGGTAAGCTGCAATGCAGGCGCCAGTAAATCGGTACTGTAATAACCCAGGCCAACCAGGGCAACACCCAGTTTTTCTTTTTGGGGAGTAGCACAGGCCAGTGAAAACGCTTCGCTGCCAATTGCTAATGCAGCCAAACTGCCCAGGCTGTTTTTTATAAATATCCGCCGTGTATGCATGATGGTGAGTTTGGTTAAGAATAATACCGGAAACAAATTGCGACAAAAGATAAAACAGATCAATTGAATGATATGATATTCCTGTTTTTTTTTGTCTTAAATATATAGCTTTTTACCTGTAATACGTTGTTCTGCAGCGTAAAACCTGTGCAAAAAATAACATTCCCGGGTACTTATTGTGCTTCTATTTCAATACAAAACAACGGAGCGCATTTATCATTAAAGATGAATGGCAATAAAATCGCGATAGAAAGGCATTCATCTTATAAAACAGCATCATAGTCGAAAACAGGCATTCACGCTGCAAGCAGGCAGCACTTTTTGCGTTAATAGATGAAATACGTTTTTTATGAAAACAATACTCGCCCTTTTAGCACTGATTGTATCGGCTGGCACGGTAAAGGCGCAAACCAACAATTATCATTTCATGTCTGGCCAGCAGCAGCAGGTGAAATATGATTCAACAAGCAAAGCTTACTTTATTGACCGCGAAATCAATAATGTTTCCCAAATACACATCCAGAACAATATTGTTTCTTTTGTTACCACCGGTAACAGAAAAAGCAGCGTGTTCATTAACAATATGAACCTGGAATCTTTAAACAATAAAGTGAGTTTTACGCTCGATGGTCGCGATACCCGCAGCGGTAAACGGGTAAAGCTTGGCTTTTGGTTTATTGACGGCGTACTGGAGGAAGTGAGCTACGCGAACGAAGCCATACATCACAGCATAGCATACAAGGATATTTCCGATGCGAATGAAACATCTGCCCAATCCATAGCTGCTGTACGTACAAAATAATTTACCCTGATCCGTACCCTTTTCCCCACACCCGGGGGCATCTGTGCAAACAGGTGCTCCCTTTTTTTTATTCTGGAGTAGGCCCACTTGTAACCTTGTGAAGTAAAATTGGTCAGTTGGATTCCGCATTGACCTAAACCTCATGGTCACATAGAACATAGAGAAACACTTAGTAATCCAACCCTAAAACTATGCGCCTCTGTCATCCTGCATTTCTTGCATGGATCAAAAAAGTAGTGCAAACTTAAAGGGGAAAAAGCAGCGATTATCTGCCCGCGTGTTTAGCAAACTGCATTTCGTGTAATTTGGCGTAAAACCCTCCCTGTTCGAGTAATTCAGCATGTGTTCCCGCCTCTTTGATCTCCCCTTTATCCAACACAATTATTTTATCGGCTTTTCGAATAGTAGAAAGCCGGTGCGCAATAACAATAGAAGTGCGTCCTTCAATTAAAGTATCAATAGCATGTTGTATCAGGTGTTCGCTTTCCGTATCTACCGAAGATGTGGCTTCATCGAGGATAAGGATGGAAGGATTATACAGTAGTGCACGGATAAAAGACAGCAACTGGCGCTGACCCAGTGATAAAGTGCTGCCTCTTTCCATTACATTGTAATCGTACCCGCCGGGTAACTCCATAATAAAATCATGCATGCCTATTAATTTTGCCGCATGTATTACCGCATCCCTGCCGATGGCATCGTTGCGGAGCGTTACATTATCGTGTATGGAGCCCGAGAATAAAAATACGTCCTGCAACACCACGCCTATCTTACTGCGCAATGCTTCCAGTTTATATTGATCAATATTCACATCATCAATATGTATGGCGCCTTTCTGAATATGGTAAAGCCTGTTAATTAAACTGATAATAGATGTTTTTCCGCTCCCCGTATGCCCTACAATAGCCAGTGTTTCACCCGGTTGTATAACAAAAGAAATATCCTTTAAAACAAAATTGTCTTTATTGTAAGCAAACCACACATCTTTAAATTCTACCTTTCCTTTAATGGTTAGAGGTGCATAATTGCCGTCGCGTACAATAAAATCCGGGTTATCCAATACTTTAAATATCCGCTCACTGGCTACCATTCCCATCTGTAATACATTGAACTTATCTGCTATCATCCGCAACGGGCGGAACAATAAGTTCAGGTAAAGAATAAAAGCGATCATTATCCCTAAAGTAGCATCACCTTGTGCGGCATCCCGGGCGCTCCACCATATCATTAAGCCCATAGATACCGCCATTATAATTTCCACAAAAGGAAAGAAAACGGAATAAGCAAAAATAGCCCTGATATTGGCGTTACGGTGTTCCCTGTTGATTTTCTTAAACTTTGCAAACTCCCTGTCTTCCGCGGCAAATGCCTGCACAATCGGCATGCCTGTTATATGCTCCTGCGCAAAGGCGTTCAGTTGGGCCACCGCGTTCCGCACTTTTTGAAAAGATACGTTCACACTTTCTTTAAACCACCAGGTTACAATAATTAAAACAGGCAGTACGGACATACACACCAGGGTAAGTTTCCAGTCGGTAAAAAACATTACAAGCAAAATAGCAACAATAGCAAGCAAATCAGCAACAATTGATATGAGGCCTTCCGAAAAAATATCATTTACCGCTTCTATGTCGTTGATGGTACGGGTAGTCAGTGTTCCAATAGGTGTTCTGTCGAACTGCGACAGGTTAAGATGGATCACTTTTTTATATACTGTAACACGAAGATCCTTCACAACCGTTTGGCCAAGCCATGAGGTAAGAAAAGAAAAAGAAAAACGCAATGCGGTTTCAGCCAAAAGCAGTCCGATTTGTATAATGGTAATTACAATTACCGTATTTACCAATCCGCCCCTGATGTATTTATCTACCGTTACTTGTATAAGCCACGGACGCACCGGCGACATCACAGCCAGTACAATAGCCAATGTTATAGAAATAAAAAATTGCTTTTTATAAGGTGCGGCATATTGAAATACCCGCCTGAGCAAGCCGAAGTCAAAAATTTTTTTGGCCGGTGAAAGTGTTGACATAATTAGAGCGCAAACCTACGTAAATTTTACTTGCTCCCTGTTTCAGTTAATCTGCACGCCCCCGGATCAGGGAGGTCCGTGCACGCTATTTTTGCCGAAAAGCCCGATCACCAGGCGTCCGTAGCCGAAAATGATAAGGAGGCGGTTGAACAATGGATAACAGGTAGATAAGCGCTACGGGAACTGCCTGAACACCGTTAGCCTGAGCAATAATTCTACAAAAACAAACCCGATTGCCATTAACGCCAGCGGATGAAAGCGCTCCGTATACAACCGGGTTGTAGTGATATTGATCTTTGTTTTTTCAAGTCCGTCTATTTCTTTGTAAATAGCCTGAAGCCCCTGATTGGCTTTAGCGCGAAAATACTGGCCGCCGGTTTCTGCTGCAATTTCTCTTAACAGGGGCTCATCAATATTTACTTTTTCCTGCTGCATAATAATTTGGCCGCCCGGGCCCTGCACGGGGGTGCTGGCATAACCATCGGAACCCATGCCAATGGTATATACTTTAATGTTCAGCGATTTCGCAATTTCTTTGGCCGTCTTGGGATCAATCAACCCACCATTGTTTTCACCATCGGTGAGCAATATTACCACTTTGCTTTTGGCTTCGCTGCTGCGCAAACGGTCTGCACTGGTAGCCAACCCCGAGCCTATTGCAGTTCCATCTATCAAAAACCCTCCATCTACCTGGTATATCTGTGTTTCCAGCACTGCATGATCGCCGGTTACGGGACATTGGGTAAAACTCTCACCTGCGAATATCACCAGTCCGATCCGGTCTGCGGGACGGTTACGCACAAAATCACCCGCAACTTTTTTGGCTGCTTCCAGCCGGTTAGGATGAAAATCCTGGGCCAGCATGCTGCCACTCACATCGAGGCACAACACAATATCTATTCCTTCGCCCTCCACATTCTTTTCATCGTTATGGGTTTGCGGCCGGGCCAGCGCCAGTATAATACAGGTAAGTGCCAGCATGCGCAAAACAAAAGGAATATACCTGAGCTTGCTTTTAAGGGAATGGGTAGTGCGGAAACTTTTAAGCGAAGAAACCATCATGGTGCCGCGGAGCCTGCTGGCATAACTGATATACCACCCGGCCAGTACCGGAATAATCAGCAGCAATACCAATACCCCGGGATATGCAAACTCAATATGTTCAAAATAATCTCTGAGCACCTTTATTGTTTTAAATGGTCCAGCACTCTTATCACTTTTTCGACAGTATGCAGGGAAGCGGAAGCGGAATCTTTTTCCGGGCGATACCTGGCGAACTTAACGGCATCGGATATGCGCAAAGTTCCGGCGGTTTCACTTACCATTTGTTTGTCCAGCATACCGTTGAGCAGCAACAACAATTCGTCTGTTGTTTTTTGTAAAGCCGGTGTGTTGAACCTTCTTTCTATATATATTCTAAATATACCTGTTAATACACTGTAATATTTTTTCCATTCGTCCTTATCTGGTAACTGTTCGGCTTTCAGAACGCGGAGCCCGCCCAATGCTTCTTCCAGCGGGGAAAGGGTGCTGGTATGCGCACCTGCAGCAATTGACTTACCGGTTCCTGACTTTAGCCATAGCCTTATTAAAATGCCCAGCGCTGCAAAGGATAATATGCCCGCAACCCAGTACCACCAGGGCGTTTTTGCTTCCGGCACATCAATTATCTCTCTTATATCGTGATAAGCACTGTCTTTTAATTGCACGGGAACAATGGTTAGCGCCAGCGAATCGGTATATATTATTTTTTTATTGATGTTAACACCTAAAGCGGGGATCATCCATATGCCCTGGTCATAACCGGTGATGGTAAAAGTTTGGCTATAAATTGTTACAGATGCCTCAGCAGCAGAATCTACGGGCGACCGACTCAGTATTTCAAGATGATGAAAACTATCGGGCAGGTTGAACCACGCGGTTACAGGGAGGTTGGCCCTTGTCCTTACTTCCACCTTCAATTCAACAGGTTCGCCAATCAGTACATGATCGCGGCTTAATGAAGCTTTTACAGAAGGAGTTTGAGCAAGTGCAGCGCCAGTAATAAAAAAGGCTGCGAGTAAAGCAAAAAGGGAAAAAAAGCGCTTTTGCGGCAACCGGCACAGGCGGCGGATAAATGTAAGGCAATATGATTTGCAGTTGCAATAAAAACCAAAATCAATAGCGTTCTGCCAGCCCCGGAAATACCATTCTATATATATGCTTACTTTCATTGCAGGTTGCCGTCTGTATTTTTACTTTACCGGTTTCTTCCGCTTCAAAAAAAACTTTTGCAGTACTTTTACGTAGTCTTCATCGGTGCGCAGGTAAAGCAGGTCGGCGCCCGATTTTAAAAAAGAAAGCCGGCAGGCTTCCTCATTGAGTACAAATTGTTCATGATAATTGTATTGCACCATTTTATCATTGGTATCAATCCATTGCGTTTTGCCCGTTTCTGCATCCCTCACCTGCGTCATCCCAATTTCGGGCAAATCCATATCCATCTTATCGTATACTTTAATGCCAATTACATCATGCCGGTTACCGGCAATCCTTAAGGGATCGTCATACTGTTCTACCATAAAATCGCTCAGAATAAAGGCAATACTTTTTTGCTTAACCGCATTGTTAAAAAACCGTACCGCTTCATTGAGATTGGTACCCTTGCTTTTGGGTTGCACTGTTAATAGCTCCCTAACTACATAGAGTACATGCTCTTTTCCTTTTTTAGGAGGGATATAAAATTCAATTTTGTCGCTGAAAAAAATAACCCCTACTTTATCATTGTTCGTTACAGCAGAAAAAGCCAGTACGGCGCACACTTCTGTGATCAGGTCTTTCTTTCGCTGCTGCACCGTTCCGAACAAAGAACTGGCACTGATATCTACCAGCAGCATCATCGTAAGTTCTCTTTCTTCTTCAAACAGCTTGCTAAACGGCGCGCCCATGCGTGCAGATACATTCCAGTCAATAAAACGAACATCATCCCCTGCGCTGTACTCTCTCACTTCTTTAAACACCATTCCCCGGCCTTTGAACGCCGTATGGTATTCACCGGTAAAGAGATTGGTAGTGAGCTTTTTGCTCCTGATCTCCAGCTCTTTTACTTTCTTTAATATGTCTGCTACGCTTAAAGTGTTGTTTGCAATTGCAGCGTTAACGCGTTTTTTTGATTTCATGTTGCTGTATTAGCTGTCAGCAATGAGCCGTCAGCTTTCAGTTGAATAATTGCTAATGATAAGCTACGTACTCTTGTTTCATTGCTCACTTTCCTTTCTTCTTCGAATTTCGTGCTTCAGGCTTCGGATTTAATATTTGAAATCATTGTTGTCCGGTAAAAGTAATAAAAGCCTTTAGCAGCCTGATTTTGCCTCACCCAACCCCTCTCCGGGCGGAGAGGGGCTAAAATACTCTCCTGTATTGGCTTTCACTTGACTTTCAAAAATTTTCTCCGGACAATGATAATTTGAAATTTATTTGTTTTTTGTGATTTGGTTCTTGCTGCTTTGCATTCCGTTCGGATTTCGCGTTTCGGACTTCGGGTTTTTTTGTCATGGTGAGGAACGAACCATCCATTCCGTCCGCAGTCTGCCCCTCCTTTGCCGGGTACCGACCGCATTTACCGGAAGTTTATGGTTTTTTATTTTAATGTTGTATTTCTTCGAATTTCGTGCTTCAGGCTTCGGATTTAATATTTGAAATTTATTTGTTTTTTGTGATTTGGTTCTTGCTGCTTTGCATTCCGTTCGGATTTCGCGTTTCAGGCTTCGGATTTAGTATTTGTCTACCCTTCAATTGCCAGCCCTCAAACCTCCCGGGGTTCGCTTCTCACGGCACATTCACCGCCCGTAATATTTCTTCAACCACAATCTCTGCATTAATATTTTCAGCCTCAGCTTCATAGGTCAGCCCTATGCGATGGCGTATCACATCTTTGGCAATGCTTCTTACATCTTCCGGAATTACATATCCGCGCTTGCTTAAAAATGCATGTGCTTTAGCCGCCAGCGCCAGGTTAATGGAAGCGCGGGGCGAACCCCCGTAAGCGATCAATGGTTTTAATTTGTCCAGCCGGTATTGTGAGGGGTTGCGTGTGGCAAAAACAATATCCAGTATATAGTTTTCTATCTTTTCATCCATGTATACCTCTCTCACCAGGTCTCTTGCGTGTAATACTTCCAGCGTGGTCACTACTTGTTTTACGTCTGGTATTTTACCGTAATTTAAGTTTTGGCGAACAATGAGCAGTTCTTCTTCCCGGCTGGGATAATCTATAATCACTTTTAGCATAAAGCGGTCAACCTGTGCTTCCGGTAAAGGATAGGTACCTTCCTGGTCAATGGGATTTTGTGTAGCCAGCACCAAAAAAGGCTCGTCTAATTTATAGGTAGATTCGCCAATGGTTACCTGTCTTTCCTGCATGGCTTCCAGCAAAGCGCTCTGAACTTTAGCGGGAGCGCGGTTAATTTCATCGGCCAAAATAAAATTGGCAAAAATGGGGCCCTTGCGTACCACAAATTCATGCTTTTGCTGATGGTAGATCATGGTTCCAATTACGTCGGCCGGCAAAAGATCGGGCGTAAACTGTATGCGGCTGAATCTGGCATTCACCGCCTGGGCCAGCGATTTTATAGAAAGGGTTTTGGCCAATCCCGGCACCCCTTCCAGCAGCACATGCCCGTTGCTCAATAACCCAATCAGCAGCCGGTTAACCATATATTGCTGACCAACAATAATTTTAGCGATTTCACTTTCCAAACGATCAACAAAGGAACCGGCTTCCTGTATCCTTTCATTCAGCCTACGGATATCTTCTGCGGTTTGTAACATAATATTATAAAGCGGATTTATGGAGTGTAAAGCCTAATCTGCCTGATTTTTAACGCAATAATACGCCTCAAGTTGCAAAGCCTTTGCCAAAAATTACAGAACAGGTCATTCTTTGTTTTTAGAATCTATTATAATGGTCACCGGCCCATCGTTGGTAAGGGTCACTTTCATATCGGCTCCAAAAGTGCCCGTTTGTATCTTCTTACCCAGGTCCTTTTCAAGTTGCACTATCATTTTTTCATACAGGGGTACCGCAAAATCACCCTTACCTGCCCTGCTGTACGAAGGACGGTTACCTTTTTGGGTAGAAGCATGCAAAGTAAACTGGCTCACCAATAATATATCGCCGCCCGCATCTTTTATACTTACATTCATTACACCCTGCTGATCATTAAAAATACGCATATTCACCATCTTGGCACTTAGCCACTCCAGGTCGGCCGTTCCATCGGCATTCTCAATACCCAGCAATACCAGCAGCCCATTTTTAATAATTCCGGTTATTTTTCCTTCTGTAGTAACCGAAGCTTCTGAAACACGTTGTATTACTGCACGCATGAATGATTGCTTTTTGCTCCGCTGCAAGTTAATGTGAAAAGAAATTGGCGGAAAAAAACTAATTTTCCTTAATGAACAACAGCATCATGAACAAGGTAAACGTTCATAAGGAAATAATATTCAAAACTGCCAGGAGCGGCGGTAAAGGCGGTCAAAACGTAAACAAGGTGGAGACCATGGTGGAAGGCTATTTTGATGTTGACCGGTCGGCCCTGTTAGATGACGAACAAAAGCAACTGGTAAAGCAAAAGTTGCGCAATAAAATCACTGCTGAAGGACTTTTACTGGTGAAATCACAGGCAGAACGCACACAACCGGGTAATAAGCATTTGGTGGTAAAAAAAATGAACGACCTCATTAATCAGTCCTTAATAAAGCCCCGCAAAAGAATAGCCAGCAAGCCTACCAAAGCCGCTAAACAAAAGCGGATTGATGAAAAGAAAATAAAGGGGCAAATAAAGGAAGGGAGGAAAAAGGTTCGACCGGAAGATTGAGATGCCATCTGCCATTTCCTTTCCCCCATTTTTAGCATTATCTTTAAGCTACCATTATGAAAGCAGGTTCCGGTTATATTTTATGCGCCCTTTTATTCCTGCTGTGCAGTTGCCAGAAAGAATTAAAAAACGATAACAGTACATTAAAGTCCAATACTGTTCACATCGTATTCCGGCCGGTTGTGAAGGGTCAGCCTTTGCTCTTCAATCAACCTTATACCAATGCTTTTGGCGAAGATTATACGGTAACCGCATTTAGGTTTTACATAAGTGCTCTATCGTTAAAAAACAACAATACAGGTTTTCCTGTCACCAGTGAAGTGAAATACAGGCTGGCGGATGCGGCCGTTGGCAATACCCTTTCCTTCGCCATTTCCCCTGATCAAAATACCTTCAATGGTCTTTCATTCCAGTTGGGAGTAGATAGCATTGATAATGTAAGCGGCGCCCAGGGCGACGACCTTGACCCGGCCAGAGGCATGTTCTGGACCTGGAACAGTGGCTATATTATGGCCAAACTCGAAGGGGCTTCGTCGTATTCAACTGTTCCCAACGGAAACTTTACCTATCATATTGGAGGGTTTAGCGGTGAAAACAAAACCATGCGTTCCATTTCAGTTTCCGTCCCGCAGGGCCGGCAGATAACACTTAAGGATAACCGCATTACCACTGTTTTTGTGAATGCCGATATTGACAAATGGTTCGATGGGGCACATGCTTTATCCATTGCGTCCAATGCCTTTGTGCACAGCCCTGGCTCATTGGCCGCGTCATATGCAGACAATTACGCGGGCATGTTCAGTATTGCTTCAATTACAGAAGAATGATGAGGCGCACAGTCATATCAATCCTTATCATGCTGCTTGGTGGATTTTTATTCCTGGAAGCCTGTAAAAAACAGGGGGATACCGCCACCGCGCTTATACCGCTACAGTTCACTGTTCCCGTAGGATTTCCTGATCCTGTTTATAAATTTGAAAATAACCCGCTTACGCAGCAGGGATTTCAACTGGGAAAGAAATTGTTTTTTGACGGCCGCCTTTCCAAAGACGGTAATTTTCCTTGTGCTTCCTGCCACCAGCAGTTTGCCGCGTTTGCCACTTTTGATCATCCTTTCAGCCATGGTTTTAACAACCAGTTCACCACCCGCAATGCCCCCGGCTTGTTTAATGTGGTATGGATGAAGGAACTGCACTGGGACGGAGGCATCAATCATATAGAAGTGCAACCCCTGGCCCCTATTGTTGCTGAAAATGAAATGGCGGAAACCATAGATAATGTAATTGCCAAGCTAAAGGATGATGCTGGTTACCGGCAAATGTTCAAAACGGTTTTTGGCGATGAAGAAATCAATTCACAAAGAATGCTCAAAGCATTGACCCAGTTTGTTGCCATGCTGGTTTCGGCCGGTTCCAAATACGATAAAGTAAAAAGGGGAGAAGCTTATTTTACGGAAGCCGAGCAGTCTGGCTACGAGGTGTTCCAGGCAAAATGCACTGCCTGCCATGCAGAACCATTGTTTACCGATAATTCGTTCCGCAATACCGGTTTGCCGGTAAATGAAATATTAAAAGATATTGGCCGCATGCATATTACGGGCAATCCTGCAGATTCGCTGAAGTTTAAAGTGCCCAGTCTCAGAAATGTATACGCCACTTTTCCTTACGGGCACGACGGTCGCTATTATTCTGTAAGCGCGGTAATAGACCATTACCGTTATGCTGTAGTGAACGGTCCTGCCACCGACCCGCTGGTAAAAAACAAAATAGCAATCAGCGATTACGAAAAACAGGATCTGCTGGCTTTTTTGCAAACGCTCACCGACTCCGCTTTTATAGCCAATAAAAGATTTGCTCAAACGGAGTAAGCATGTTTATATTTTTACATGCGCCCAATTCTCTTTGGTTTTAATGCGGTGAATTTGCATATCGGATACGCCATATTTTTCGGCGATGAACTTGAGCGTATTTTTTTCTTTGAGCATTTTTTTTATTCCCTTCACTTTCCTGATATCAAGTTTCTCACCTTTTTTTGTTGGATTTTCTTTGCGTCTTTTCAGCGCGGCTTTCACCCTTGGATTTTTTTTGTTATGCGCCGATACTTCATCCTGGGTAGCCCATTTCAGGTTATTGTATTTGTTGTTCTCATAATCATGGTCAAGATGAATGATAAATTTTTGCTTACCCCTGGGCTTGGGTAAAAAATGTTGCGCTACCAGGCGGTGAACCAAAGCGGTATAGTATTCCCCATTGAGTTTTTTGCGCCAAATCGGATAACTGGCCTGCCTGCTCAGCCGCAAAACGAAGCCATCTGACAGGCGCTTATTGTATTTTATTATCCTGCCATGATTGGAAATTGCGTATTTGTACCAAACAGCCCCTTTAGACTCATGCTCGGGAAGATCTTTCCAAATTTCCTTCGGAAGCATTTTTACTGATTCTCTGATAGCCATTTTGTTTTATTTATGTCTGAATAAATAATTACAGGTTCAAAAAATAATAATGTTTCCAACAGGAAGCTGCCTGTAATTCATAGAAAGGGGTTAATAATTGCAAAAGGAATAAGGAGTCATCCCGAAGTTACAACATCATCGAATATCAAAATCAATAATTACATTATTTGTTTTTATACCATTCTTATATCTTCAGCCCTTCAACAAGTATAATAATCATATTTTTTTCAAGTTGTTCGGCCGAAATTTTTTGCCTGGAACGATGCCATGATTCAATACCGCTTATAGCATGCAGCATAATCAATACTGCCGTTGGAGCATCAATAGCCTTGATTTCTTTTTTCCGTATTCCATCCTCTATAATAGCCGCTAACCGCTGGCGGTAGCTCTTTCGCTGAACTTTATAGTTGGATAAATAGGGCTCAGAAAGATGTCTCCACTCCCTGTCGGCCACATGCACATCTTCATAGTTGTTAACCATATGCTGTATGTGAAACCGCAGGATAGCTTTGATTTTATCAATAGAATGTTGCTTATTAACCTCAATTTTTTCGAGGTGTTCAATAAATATATTGGCAACCCTGAAACAAATATCCTGCAGTATTTCTGCTTTGGATTGAATATGGTTGTACAGGCTGGCTGCTTCTACCCCTACATCTTCGGCCAAATCGCGCATGGAAGTTCCGGAAAATCCCTTTTCCCTGAAGAGCCTGGCTGCTTTGCTGATAATAACTTCCTTTTTTGTGCTGTTGCGCTGGGTTTTAATAGCAGGCATATAATATTTGAGATTTCTGATTTCGGATTTCTGATTTCGGATTTGCCTTTTGACTTGTAACGGTCGGTACCCGACGCAAGGAGGGTCAGACCGTGGAAGTATTGCCTGCCAGGTAAGTAATTACCAATAGCAGGCAAAATTTTCCTTCTTTCACCTCTTTCTTTTCTCCTCTAACCATCCTTCTCCTTCGATTTTCTGCATTCGGGTCTGTCTTTTGACCTGCTTCTTGCAATTTGCATTTTGGTTATTTTCGCCGGATTTCCTGCTTCGGTTTTCTCTTTATGCCCCATCTTTCCATGCCCATAAATGCATACAGGCATAGGTACGGTAAGGCGCCCATTTTTCTGATATGCTCATTATTTGTTGCCGGAAGCTTTTTTTATCCGCTTCAACCAGTTTATACAAACGTTTCATGGCAGTTTGTATTCCCAGGTCGCCGGCCGAAAATATGTCTTCCCGCTGAAGGGCAAACATCAGCAACATTTCCGCGGTCCATCTGCCAACACCTTTTATCTGCGTTACATATGCAATTACTTCCTCATTGTCCATACCGCTGAGCTTGCTGGTTTCTATTCCCTGCTCCTCTGCAAATTTGGCTACGTTAAGTACATAGCTGGTTTTGGCTGCAGACAAACCAATGGAGCGCAAAACATCAAATGGAGTTTGGCTGATCTGCAATGCAGTGGGTTTTCTGCCTCCATATAAGCCAAGAAAGCGTTTGTAAATAACATCTCCTACTTTAACTGAAAGCTGCTGGCTCATTATAGAAGCGCACAGGTAGATGTGAATATCCTTTCTTCTCTTTAACTGAAAAGGAGGTTGGAGTGCGAGCAGCTTCTTTAGCTTTCTGTCTTTACACAAATGTGCCACATAATGCATAGTTAGCTGTTTAAATGATGTTCCAGCTTACATTGCCGTCTTTCTCATCTTTTAATATGATGCCCTGTTGCTGAAGTTCGTTGCGTATTTTATCCGAAGTGGCAAAATCCTTTCTTGATCTTGCTTCCTTTCTTATTTGTATCAGTAACTGTAATACGCTGTCGAGCCGGCTGTTATCGGCAGCTTTATCATCTTTCAAGCCAAAAACATCAAGCAGGTAGGTTGTAAACTGCTTTTGCAATAATTCAAATGTGGGCCGGCTGATGCTGTTAAGAGGGATCTGGCCTCCTTTAAAAGAATTGATCAGCGGCACCAGTTCAAACATATTAGCCAGCACTTTCGCTGTATTGAAATCATCGTTCATGGAAACATCAAAATCAGCGATCAGTTCGCGGCAACGGCTATCCGTTTCAGCATCGGCAGCGTTCGGTTGAAGTGTGGACGCCTGTGGTTGTAAGTTCCCAAGATTTTCATATGCTTCCCACAGCCTTTTCAATCCTTTTTCTGCAGCCTGCAAAGCTTCATTGCTAAAATCGAGCGTACTCCTGTAATGCGTTTGCAGCATAAAAAAACGTACCGTCACAGGCGAATAGGCCTTCTCAAGCAGCGGGTGATTGCCCGTAAATAACTCGCCGGGAAGAAAACCATTGCCTGCGCTTTTACTCATTCTTGCACCATTAACTGTAAGCATATTGGTATGAATCCAGTAATTGGCCGGGCCTACATTATAGCAGGCCTGCGATTGTGCAATTTCGTTGGTATGATGTGTTGCCGCAAGATCCATTCCTCCGCCATGAATATCGAATTGTTTGCCGAGATATTTTTCACTCATTGCTGAGCACTCTATATGCCAGCCCGGAAAACCCATGCCCCAGGGCGAGGGCCATTGCATTAAATGCTCCGGCTTTGCTTTGATCCATAATGCAAAATCAAGCCGTCCCTTTTTTTCATCCTGCCCGCTTAGTTCACGTGTGCCTTCCAACAGATCTTCCAGTTTCCTGTTGGTTAAAATACCATACGGCTTTTCCTTATTGTATTTTTCCACATCAAAATACACGGTACCATCAACTACATAAGCATAGCCGTTATTGAGGATGTGCTTCACCATTTCAATTTGTTCGGAAATATGCCCTGTTGCTGTAGGCTCAATAGTGGGTGGAAGGTTGTTAAACAATTCCATCACCTTATGAAAGCCCAGGGTATATTTTTGAACAATTTCCATAGGCTCCAGTGCTTCGAGCCGCGCCTTTTTTGAAAACTTATCATCGCCTTCATCCCTATCGCCCTCCAGGTGCCCGGCATCTGTTATATTGCGTACATATCTTACTTTGTAACCAAGATATTTTAAGTAGCGGTAAATGATGTCAAATGAAATGAAGGTGCGGCAGTTCCCAAGATGTACATCGCTGTAAACCGTAGGGCCGCATACATACATGCCCACGTGCCCTGGTGTAATGGGAGAAAACACTTCTTTTTGCCTGGTCAATGAATTGTAAACCTTCAGTTCTGCCATAGCCTGGTTTAATATGGTGTATGTTTATTGCAAATATAAATGGAATAATATTTCAGCGTTAATTCATATTAAAACTACGGGATGCTGTTCCTTATTTACCCGAAAGCCGAACATCTGCTACCACGGGTATATGATCTGATAGTATGATGGGGACCCTTGTGCACTGCTCCACACTAAAGTGCGGATCCGCAAAAATATAATCAATCCTGATGGAAGGCAACTGCCGCATAAAATTGGAAGAAAAGCTATAGTAGGTTTGACCTAAACCAAACCCTTTGGCTATGAATGCATCCCGTTTTTTACCTTTTACAGAGAAGTAAGCATAGGATCCCGGCACATCATTCAAATCTCCGCAGAAAATTTCAGGATATGCACTTTCATCCAGTTGTCTGCGTATAAGATCGGTTTGTATTCCCCGCATCTTAAAAGCAGCGCGCATTTTCCGCACAATGTTTCTTGAGGCATCAATTCTTTCGCCGGCGTCGTTCCTGATCTTAGAAAGGTCGCTGTAATCCTCCGGCATAAAGCGGTAGGATTGCAAGTGGCCCGTGAAAATCCTTATGGTATCATTGAGGCACACAACATCAACACTCAGCAGGCTTTCCACATTGTCACCCGCATTTTGCGGCATAACAGTTCTCGAGGAGCCGATGACTGGACATTTTGAAAAAATAGCTGTGCCGCTGCGATTGTCTTTATATCTTTCAAAATCACCGGGGAAATGATAATACCGGTACCCCATGTTTCTCAGAAGCGACAGGTTGTTGAACCATTTAACGCCTTCAATACTATAAAATTCCTGGATGGCTATTACATCGGGATCGTAATCGTGTATAACACCTAATATGCTATCCCGGTGAGCGATCCGCGTTTCTTTGTTTTTAATATGCTCAGCCGGAAAAAATCCCTTGATATTCCAGGTCATTATCCGCAAAGTACCTGCCTCTTTTTTTGTCTTATCGAATGCGTTCAGGGGGTGAAAGGCAAAAACCGCAGCAATATTGTTCCAGCCCAGCAATAAAGCAATTATACCGGGCCAGCTCCACCGCGACCTTATAAATAACCAGCCTGTTAAAAAAAAACACAATGCAATAAACAGGTAGGGAAAAGCGAGGCCTAAAAAGCCAAATATCCACCAGGTAGCCGGATTCAGGAAAGGCGACAGGCAGGAGGCAAGAAAAAAAATGATAACAACAATATAAATGATAAGTAAAAAGCGCCTGATGAATTTACGAAACATGCAGTAAAATTATATATCTTCCTCGCTTACCCGGCGTAATATCTCCTTCTCATCGAATGAAAGACTGCGATACCCGGTTTGGTTGATTTTATCTAAGATTTCATCAATTCGTTGCTGGTTCAGATTGGGTTTCTTTTTATAGGGTGGCTTTCCGTGCGTATCATAAAATATTTTGCGCCTGGCCGACGCTGGTTCAGGTTCCTTGTCGGGATTAAATAAATCGAAAAACCAGTCGTAAACATTATTCATCCATTGGCCCATATCCTGCCCCCGGTTGAGCCGGTTTACGAATACAAAACCCATTGCCGCACCCGCCATTTCGGCTCCATAAGCGGCAGGGTTACCAAAGGAATTTCCGGCAAAATTAATGATTACGTAGATCAACGTTAATATCCACAATGGAATACCTCCATTTAGCATGGGGAAAATTCGATATTTCGGAGCGGCAACGGTAGCCGCAACCGCAATAGCCATAACACAGGCATTGGCCCCGGCCAATGCCATATTTGAAGCATTAGATGCAAGCGAAGGAATTAAATTACTACATAAAATATAGACTAAAGCACCCGCAAGTCCGCCGTAAATATAGAGTGGCGCTAATTTCCGGCTTCCAAAAAAACTTTGAACAATAAATCCAAAAGCCCATAACCAAAGCATATTGGCAATAAGACTCCATATATCAACATGGGAAAACATGAATGTAATTACTGTCCATGGACGGGTGATCAATTTGCCTGTATCGGCCGGCAATATGAACCAGGCTACCACATCGGACTGGTACCGTGCAAGATCAATATCAGAAAGCTGGTAAATAGAACGGATGAAGAAAAGAACGGCGGTAACCAGTATATTAAGAATAATAATCCGCACCAATGCATCATTGTCCGCACCAAAAAAAACCTTTTTTGTTTTTGTTTGTTCAAGCACCCCCATACTTAAAAATTTATACTTAAACGTAACACCGTAAAATTACTAATAAAATTTTCTGCGCTTTGTTTTATTCCAGTACAATACCAGCAAAAAGCCTACCAGAGCCCCACCCAGGTGCGCCCAATGGGCTACATTATCGCCGGCAGAATTGCGAACACCCAAAAAGAATTCCATAGCCGCATACATCAACACAAACCATTTGGCTTTAATGGGTATAAAAAAGTATAAATAGATAAGGCTGTTGGGAAAGAGATAGCCGAACGCGGCAAGACAGCCAAAGATAGCACCGGAAGCACCAACAGTAGCGGTATTGATCTTAAAATTGGGTGAGTACAAAAGGTCGGCCTGCTGATCCGGAGACAAAGAATTAAAAAGCTCCATGATGGGTACGTTTTCAAAATACAAAACGCCCAAATGCAATAACCCTGCTCCTAAACCACAGGCCATATAAAAAATCAGAAATCTTTTTGCGCCCCAGTAGTTTTCCAATACGTTACCAAACATCCACAACGCAAACATATTAAAGAAAATATGACCAAAACTTCCATGCATGAAAAGGTGTGTTACCAATTGATGCGGCCGGAAATAAACCGAATGCACGTCATGCAGTGCAAAAAGATTTTCAAGTGAAACCATTCCGGTTTGCTGAAAAGTTACCTGCGCCAAAAAAACCAATCCGTTGATAATCAGTAAATTTTTTACAACCATTGGCAATACCTGGAAGCCACCCGGACGAAATTCTGTCATAATTATTCAATTGATTACGATGCGAAAATAAACCATGGCTGATAATAAACCTTATAGTATGGCCGGATGCCTTAAGCTATAACATTATCTTAGTTTTAACTGAACTACATTTTCTATATGATGGGTATGTGGAAACATGTCTACAGGCTGTACTTTTGTTACCTCATATTTTTCATGCAGCAATTGCAGGTCCCTGGCCTGCGTAGCACTATTACAACTTACATATACTACCACCGGCGCCTGCATTTCCAATATTTTCCGAACTAATTTATCGTGCATGCCGGCGCGTGGCGGATCGGTAATAATCACATCTGGTTTTCCATGCTCCGCAAAAAAAGTATCATTGCAAATGTCAATTACATCACCCGCAAAAAAACCGGCATGGCCTATATTGTTCAACAAGGCGTTTTCTTTTGCATCGGCTATGGCCTCGGGTACCAGTTCCACTCCTATTACTTTTTTTGCTTGTTTGCTTACAAAAATACCAATGCTGCCCGTGCCGCAATACAGGTCATATACCGTTTCACTGCCCGTTAATTCAGCAAATTCCCTGGCTACCTTGTATAATTTTTCACCCTGACGGCTATTGGTTTGAAAAAAGGACTTCGGACTTATTCTGAATTGAAAATCTTCGAGCCATTCTGTAATATATCCTTTACCATAATATATTTCAGGTTCCAAATCGTATATGCTGTCATTTTTCTTTGCATTGATGGTATACAACAGGGTAGTAACGGAAGGAACCCGCGCCAGCAAATGATCCATTAACTTTTGCTGCTCTGTCTTTTCTTCATATGCCAAACAAATATTTACCATTACCTCGCCCGTAGTGCATACCCGTATAATGAGGTTACGCAGCCAGCCGGTGTGCCGGCGGATATCATAAAAAGCATAGCCCTGCTGCATCGCGAAATCGCGTATCGTGTTTTTTACCGCATTGGTGGGTTCTTCCATCAGGTGGCAGGTGGTAATATCAATGACTTTATCAAAAATACGCGGCACATGAAAGCCCAGCGCCGGGTCTTCTTTTCTTTCGGCGCGGGGTTGTAGTGGCGAGGGATCATTTTGTATTTCCTCCCATGTTTTATACCTGTGGTTGCTGAAAGTAAATTCCAATTTATTGCGGTAGCGTACGGTTTTATCGCAGCCCAGGATAGGCATTACAGGTGGCAAATGGATCTGTCCCAGCCTGCGAAGATTTTGCTCTACTTCATTTTGCTTATATGCCAGTTGCTTATCATAAGGCAGCATTTGCCATTTGCATCCTCCGCAAATTCCAAAATGACTGCAAAAAGGTGCTGTTCTGTTCGCAGACAAGGTATGTATACGAATAGCTTTTCCCTCTGCCCAGTCTTTTTTACTTTTTCCCAGCAATACATCCACCACATCGCCGGGAACCGCTCCCTCAATAAAAATAACTTTGCCATTAACCCTGCTCAGTGATTTTCCTTCCGCCGCGTAATCCTCCACCAGCAAGTGCTGCAGTACCTGGTTTTTATTGTTTTTTCTGCTCATGAACCGCAAAAGTAAGCGTTGTGCACCAAGCTTCATCCAATCCTGCAGCCAATCCTCATCTTCAGGTGCAAAAATTTCATCTGTTTTGCATTCAGGTACCGCGCCAATTTTGAAGGCCAACAATGCAGAAAATTTGTCTTTGCTTAAAGAAAGAACACGGATAGATCAGTCCGGAAAATAAAAGTTAAGAAAAAATTAATTTTATAAGAATAATACTGTAGATTTGGCACCGAAATAAAAAAAAGAAGGTCTTCTGTAGAAACAGATGACCTCTAACGATTGCTTGCCATATGAAAATTCTTAATAAGTCTTGTTCTGTACATGATTGCAGTGTTCCTGCTTTCATATAGATGCCTCTAACACTTGCCAGTTTCCTGCTTCACAATTGCTTGCCTTTTTCTCTTTCCTCATTTGCTGATGTAAAAGTAGTACACGAATTTTTGCCCTGCAAAACAAGTTGTTCGTAATTTTATCATGCCAAAAAGGGGTGTAGTAATACAAAACCCTTTGTGGCACTGTGTTTCAGGAAATTTTTATTATGATGCCCAACAGTTTTACAGATGCTTTATTTCAACTGGTCCGTTCTCTTGAAAAATCGGAGAAAAGACATTTTAAACTCTATATAAAAAGAAGTTCAGGCAAAGAAGACCTGAAGATCATCCAATTGTTTGATGCTTTGGAAAAACTGCATGAATACGATGAAAAACTGCTGCTTACAAAACTTAAAGGCGTTACCAAACCGCAATTGGCGAATTTAAAAACGCACTTATACAAACAACTTTTATCAAGTCTGCGCCTGCTTAAAACCACGGAAAACACCGATCTGCAACTGAGTGAACACCTCGATCACGCCCGTTTATTGTATAACAAGGGGCTGAAGATTCAAAGTCTCAGGATTTTGGAAAAAGCCAAGGAATTGGCCAAAGCCAATCAGAAGTTCAATTTTTTAGCGCAGGTTATTTCGCTTGAAAAGAAAATAGAGACACTGCATATTACCCGCAGTTCACTTGAGAAAACAGAGCAGCTCACCTCCGAAGCATTGGCCATCAGCGCTCACATTGACAGGGTAACGCGGTTATCTAACCTGGCGTTGTTGCTTTACCGCTGGTATGTAAAATTCGGACATGCCCGTAATGTGGAGGATGAGAAGGACATCAGAGCATTTTTCAAAAGCAATATCCCCAGCGATATCCAGGCCATAAACGGCTTTTACGAAAACCTTTACCTCTATCAAAGTTATTGCTGGTATGCCTTTATACGCCAGGATTTCCTGATGTATTACCGTTACAGTGAAAAATGGATCAATTTATTCGAAGCGCACTCCACTATGATCGCTGTGGAAACAGGCCACTACATAAAGGGTATGCACAATTTGCTGAACGCCCATTTTGATCTGCGCAATTACAGAAAATTCCAGGGCACCCTGCACCGGTTTGAAGCATTTGCTGAAACACCCGTTGCCAGGCATCACGACAATTTTCGCATCCACACTTCCATCTACATTAATGTTGCCCGCGTAAACTGGCACCTGATGACAGGAACTTTTAAAGAAGGGTTGGCGCTGATACCCGGAATAGAAGCTAACCTTAAGGAATACGCGCTTTATGTAGACAGGCACCGTATACTGGTTTTTAACTACAAGATCGCCACTTTGTATTTTGGCGCCGAACAATACGAGAATGCCATTGATTACCTTCAGAAAATAATCAATGGTCCGCTTGATCTCCGCAACGATTTACAATGCTATGCCCGGCTGATGCACCTGATGGCGCATTACGAACTGGGTAATGACGAGATCATTGAATCGCTTATAAAGTCCGTTTACCGGTTCATGGCCAAAATGAAAAACCTCACCGTCGTTGAAGAAGAGATGTTTCGGTTTTTACGCAGCTCATTTCATGTTTCGCCACGCCAGTTAAAACCTGAGCTGGAAAAATTTCTGTACAAAATAAAGCACCTTGAGAAAAACCGTTTCGAAACCCGTGCTTTTGCCTACTTAGATGTTATTTCCTGGGTGGAAAGCAAAGTATATGGCAAACCACTGGCTGCTATTATCCATGAGAAGCACCTGCAAAGCAGCCGCAGTGCAGTTAAAAGGGCTAAAGTATTGCATGAAGCTTCCTGATCCTGTTGCGGGCAATCAGCTATGAGCCCTTGGCTTTCAGTGAGTAACCACTAATCACAGGATGATTCTTTTGCTCATAGCCCATAGTCAAGGCTGATGGCTAACAGCCCGACACTTCTTTTCCAATCTATTCTTTTAGTAAATTTATCCCGGTTTAATAACCTATATATGTTCATTTATGGAATTCATTGACTATTATAAGATACTTGGACTGGATAAAACCGCCAGCGCAGGGGATATTAAAAAAGCCTACCGGAAATTAGCTCGCCAATATCATCCCGATCTTAACCCGAACGATAAGAACGCGAATAAAAAATTTCAGCAGGTTAATGAAGCGAACGAAGTACTGAGCGACCCTGAAAAAAGAAAAAAATACGATCAGTACGGACAGAACTGGCAGCATGCAGATGCATATGAAAAAGCGAAACGTCAACAGCAGGAAGCTGGTGATTCGGGTTTCGGCTCATATGGACAACAGGAAACTTTTGGCGGAGATTTTTCTTCCGGGGATTTTTCGGACTTTTTTAATTCCATGTTTGGAGGAAGTGCGCGAAGTGGCAGAAGCGAGGTTAAATTCCGGGGTCAGGATTATAATGCTGAACTGCAAATAAGTTTAAAGGAAGCGTACAGCACACACCAGCGCGTTTTCACGATCAATAATAAAAACATCCGCATTACCATCCCTGCCGGCATTGCCAACGGGCAAACCATTAAGCTCAAAGGGCATGGCGGGCCGGGGGTGAACGGGGGTCCGCCCGGCGACCTGTACATCACATTTAACATTTCGGAAGATCCTGTTTTTAAACGGCTGGGGGATGATCTGTATGCTACCGTGGAACTCGATCTGTATACCGCTTTGCTTGGCGGAGAAAAAACAATAGATACCCTTGATAGCAAAGTAAAATTAAAAGTGAAACCCGAAACGCAAAATGGCACCAGAACAAGATTAAAGGGAAAAGGATTCCCGGTATACAAAAAAGAAGGATCCTATGGCGATTTGATTATAACATGGTTTATTAAAATACCGGTTAACCTTACCGAAAAGCAAAAGGACTTATTCAGGGAATTGTCTCAATCTTAATACTAAATCATTTTTATGTCAAATATCGAAGACCTGATCACGCCTGAAGAATGTTGCATACATTATAATATTGAGCTAACCTTTATACAGGCGCTGAATGAGTATGGACTGATTGAAATGATCTCTGTTGAAGAAAAGCAATTCATACCTAACGCCCGGCTCCAGGATCTGGAAAAGTTCATACGCATGCATTATGAGTTGGGTATTAATATGGAAGGAATTGACGCTATTGCACACCTGTTGCTTAAAGTGAAAAGTATGCAGGAAGAAATAGCTGAGCTTAAAAATAAATTACAAATAGGAAACGCCTATTAATCATTCCCAATGAAAAAGCCGGCATTTTTTGTTATTTTTTCTTTTCTCATTCATTGCGTTTTTTCACAATCACCGGTAGTTGAATCCGGACTCATCTTTCCCACCCAGGACAAGCGTATTCATGGCAGCACACTGGTAGCATTACCCAATGGCGATTATTTAGCAGCCTGGTATTATGGAAGAAAATAATGAAATAATATACATATGGACCTGTTGCAAAAATTAAAAAGCGAACAAAATATTTACGGCACTTGTTTTACCTCGATATCGCCGGGCTGGCCACTGGTTTTTAAAAAAGCCGGGCTTGATTTTGCCTTTATTGATACCGAGCATACCGCAGTGAACCGGGCTGATATGGCAAGGATGTGCCAGATCATGCAGGCATACGGCATCACCCCCATTGTGCGCATCCCATCTCCCGATCCTTATTTAGCCTGCCAGTGCATTGATGGCGGCGCCAAAGGCGTTATTGCACCTTACTTAGAATCGGTTGAACAGATCAGGGAATTGACAGGCGCCACAAAATTCCGTCCGCTCAAAGGAGAAATATTGCAAAAGGTATTGAACGGAGAACATGTGCTGTCCGCGGAAATGAAGGCCTATTTAGATAATTACAACAAGGGTAATATATGTATCGCCAATATTGAAAGCGTGCCAGCCATGAATAAGCTGGATGACTTATTAAGTGTGCCGGGATTAGATGCCGTATTTATAGGTCCGCACGACCTGTCTGTCAGCCTCGGCATACCCGAACAATACGATCATCCTGCATTTGAAAAAGCGGTTAAGCATATCATCCATACCACAAGAAACAAGGGATTGTCCATAGCGATCCACTTTTCACTTGAACCGGAGCGCCAGGTGAAATGGATCAAAGAAGGTGTAAACATTGTAGTGCACAGTACAGACATTGCCTTGTTCAGTCAAAAGCTACAGGCCGATATAAGCGCTATCAAAAAAGCGGTTGGCGACAACATAGCAGATAAAGTTTCAGCACAGGAAGAAGTACCGGTGGTGTAGGTTATTTATGGTTTGTGGTTTATCGTTAGACCCTTCCTGCGTCAGGGTGACAAGCAGTGGATTGTTGATTCGGCTTCATTTTAAATGCTCAATAGCGTTACTACTGTTTGTCATGCTAAGCCTGCCCGCCGCGGCGGGGCACGAAGCATCTGTCTATTTGGCTCCCGGTCCTTTTCATCATTAACACAAACATATGCAGGAAATACAATGGGGCATGATAGGTTGCGGTAATGTAACCGAAAAGAAGAGCGGTGCGCCGGCAATCAATAAAGTACCCCATTCAAAACTGGTGGCGGTAATGGCCCGGAAAATAGAAAAGGCGGCCGATTATGCTCAACGGCACCATGTGCCCAAATGGTACAGTAACGTAGATGACCTGATCAACGACCCCGATGTTAACGCCATATATATCGCCACCCCACCCGATGTGCATCTTGAATACGCTACAAAAGCCATGCAGGCGGGTAAGCCGGTATATGTTGAAAAACCCATGGCGCGGAATTTTGCGGAATGCGAAGCCATGAACCGGGTAAGCCGGGAAACGGGTGTGCCTCTTTTTGTTGCCTACTACCGGCGTACCTTACCCTATTTTGTGAAATTGAAAGAATTGATTGACGCAAAAGCCATAGGGGATATCCGTTGCGTTATTATTGCATTGCATTGGCAGCCTTACAGTGAAGAAGTGGCTGAAAATCCACAGCCCCGCTGGCGGGTATTTCCGGAAATTTCAGGCGGAGGGCATTTTCATGACCTGGCCTCACACCAGTTCGATTTTTTAGAATATGCTTTTGGTCCCGTAAAATATGCAAAAGGTATAACCCGTAACCAGGCGGGCCTATACAAAGCCGATGACATTGTAGTAGCCAGTTTTGAATTTGATTCGGGCATATTGGGAACCGGTAGCTGGTGTTATACGGTTAGCAAAGAACAACGCATTGATCGGTCACAACTCATTGGCTCAAAAGGAAAGATCAGCTTTTCGTTTTTTGAAAGCAGTAAAATTGTGGTAGAAACGCCGGAAGGCGTGGTGGAATACGATGTTCCCTATCCGCCGCACGTGCAGCAACCCCTGCTTGAAACCATTGTACAGCAGCTTCGGGGAGAAGGCAAATGCCCGAGTACCGGCGAAACCGGCGCAAGAGCCAATTTGATCATGGATTGGATTACTGCTAAATAGTAAGCAATTCATCGGGCTATCTATATTTAAACACATAGCCACATAGGTGCACATAGATTTTAATCTGCTATTATGCTTTAGTAGGTGTCTTTTTCTCTATTGTGTTTCTATTGTGCCTATGTGTTTGGCATTTTTTTAGCCACAGAATTATTTTCTCCCTTGCAAAACTTTAATTATTTCTTCATCAGCCAAACCTCTGTTACCTGCGTTCCTCTCTGACCATCGCCGCATGTCCACGTAAAAGTTACCTGCCCTCCGGAAGTAGCTTCTTTTGGAATGTCAAACTCATAAACGGGCTTTTCACCGGTTTGTATAAAGTCGTTAATAACAATACTATCATTGGCTACCAGCTTTTGTTTTGACCGGAACCTACCGGTATAGGTTACGCGCATTTTATAGGTAGCCGTTGTGTCCAAATGATCGTACCGGATCTTTAACGGCGTATCGTACAGGGTATTGATCTGGCTCATCCACGCGCCGGGAGTGGTTTGTCCCGAAAAACCCTGTGATCTTACTTCATGCACCCATTCTTTTCCTATAACACCTACCCCAAAACTTATTCGCGGCGATTGGAGACTTCCGGGGTCTTCCTGCCACGTTTTTTCCGAAATGATCCTGTGTTTGCTTTGTACTGATCCGAAATGATCATAAAAACCACCTGGTCCGGGGTCGGTACGGTGAAGCATTTCTTTTATCTTACCCACCCTTTCACTGTTACTATCAATTTTTTCAAATGCGGAAAGCTGATCCAGCAGCCACGACGCATTGTTAAGGGGCAGATCTATATTGTCAATAAAATTTCCCCTGCCAGGCATGGCGCCATGCTTTTCAATGGTAAGCTGCGCTCCAATACTGCTGAATAATGAATCGGCAAGCACCATGCATTTTTCCTTTAATACTTGTGCTACAGGCTCTTCCTCAGCCTTTTCCAATATCATTTTTGCCTGTATGATAGCAAGCGATGAGGTTGCATTGGTTGCATTTTCCAGTATATCTTTCGCCTGCGTTTCCAATGCTTTTTCATAAATTAAACGGCGTTGTATATAAGCGTCATAATAAGCTCTTAACAGGCACATCTGGAACCTGAAATTTTTCATGAGTTCAGGAGAGGCTTCGCTTTCCATTCGCTGCCACTGCTGAAGCGTTTGTTCAACCTTTTCATTGGTAAGTAACGCACCTCTTGAATTTTTCTCAATACTCATAATACCCTGTGCCGCCTCATCAGCAATATCCGCACCCATAAATAAGCGGCTATAATCGCGTAATGTTTCCATTACCTGTGTTTGCGGGTCCCAGTCCTGATCGCTCCAAATAAATTTATTTACGTCATCATTTGTTCCTTCCGAATAGCTGATGCTGCCTGATGCATAGGGCGCCAGGAGGTTGTGAATATGTTTTTCGTCTTCAGGCCGGGGGTTAACGCATTCCCTGCCCAGGGTCATCGCGTAAGCAACATCCCAGTCTGGCACAGGATACTGGCAACTTAAACTGTGCGTTATATCGGGATACCGCCTGATCGGAATTTCCGCTTTTACCTGCTTGCGCAGTTCTGCCAGCGGTATTTTAACCCATGGGCCAAATACCACTCCCCCAAACCACGGATAGCTGCTGTTTACATGCCTGAAAAAATCATCGAACCATTTTTGATTGGGCCGAAATACCTGAGGTGAAACCCATATCCTGGCATTGGGATGAAACTGGTGCAGCGCCACTGCTACTGTGTTCAGCCAGTCAAAGAGCACATCCGGTTCCAGGTCGCCCGGATCACCACCAGGAACAAAAACATGATCTAATTTTGGCAAAGCGGCAAATATTTCAATCCGCTCCTGCAATTCTTTTTTAAGTGAATCCCTGCTGGCATAATCTGGCCCCATATTCGGGTACCACATCCACACGTCGAGATCATAGGATTTCGCTATCCGCGATTGCTCTGCCATCATTTTTACAGGCGGCAGCTTCATGTGTACACTGGTATCATCGTCATCCGTGCGGGGTGGCATTATCTCAATGCTGTTGGCGCCGAACAAGGCCAGATCACGAATATACTGATCAAATTGTTTTACAGAAAAAGCATCGTATGAATTGGTTTTAGGGCGGTAACCCAACTGGTGTCCCCGTATGGGATATTTGGGAGCTGTTGACAATGTAAGATTATCCGGTACCAGCAATTGCCCGGGACGCATAGAAGCTTTACGTAAAAATCGTCCTACACCATACAATACACTTCGTGCACTCTTTGCCGTTATTACCACAGCATTTTGCTCCTTTATCGTCAGCAGTCGGAAACCCTCATTACCGGGTTCTGCAACAGCGTCTACCGCCTGCCGTATCGTTTTCGGTAGTTTGGATTCGCGGCCTGTTGCAAGCACATAAATAACAGTTTGTCCTTCATCAGGCTGTTTTGCAACAACAGGAAGCAATAGCTGTGTCCTCTTCTGAATTTCCTCCCGCAATACCTGCACCGGTTTTTCCAGAGATATTTTCTTTTCAGCGCTCACCCATATAATGGCTTTGGAAAGATCTATGTGCTGCGCATAAGACGAAAATACCATGAGCAGAAAAACAATACAGGCAACCAGCTTTGAACATTTCATAATAGGTTTGGGTTTAAAGAAGAATAATGAATAATATACAAGTATATTTAAAATATTGTCATTATACTTACAGAGTAATGAAAACTTATTCCATACCCTTTTTATTGTTTCCTAAATTATCCGTTACAGTTCAACAAAAATCCAAATAGTACGTTAATTACTCAGTATCAATATCCTTTTTAAATAGATTTGCAGGCATTACAGCGTGACAGCATGAAGACTCGCATTTTAATTTTTTTATTCCTTTTAGCAGGTTTACCGGTATTTGCACAAAACGGCTATCAAATAAAGGTAACGCTCAAACCGTTTACTAATGGCTACCTCTACCTCGGGCACCACTTTGGAAGCAAACAGTATATCATTGATTCCGCCGCCATCAACGGCAACAGCGAAGTAATCTTTTCAGGAAAAGAAAAATTATTCGGTGGTGTATACATGGTAATTTTTCCAAAAAAAAATGGGTGGTTTGAGATGCTGGTAGATAAGCAACAATATTTTTCAGTTGTTGCAGATACCGCCGGTATCGTTGGAAAAACCCAGTTTGCCGGATCTTCCGATAACCAGTTGTTCCAGGCTTACCAAAAGATAGCCCAGGAAAAAGGAAAATCCGTTTTTTTATTACAAAAGCGCTTAAAGGAAAATCCGGCCGATCCGGATTCCGTTAAAGTAAAGTCGGAAATTACAAGGCTCAATACCGAGATGCAGCAATACCGGGAACAATTTATAAAAACGCATCCCACGCATTTGCTGAGCGCGATCTTTCATGTATTGCAGGAAGTAAAAATACCTGAAGCATCCAAACACCCCGGGGGTAAATATGATTCGGCATTTGCCTATCAATATTACAAACAGCATTACTGGGACGGGGTTTCGTTTACGGATGAACGCCTGGTACGCACCCCCGTTTTTGAACCTAAGCTACAAAGATATTTCAGCAATGTACTGGTGCAGCATCCCGATACCCTCAGTAAGGCAGCAAATAAAATCTTAGACGCATCCATCGGCAATAAGGAAATGTTCAAATTTATTCTTTCATCACTTACGGAAAAATACATCAACCCCACGTACATGGGACAGGATGCTGTTTTCGTAAATCTTTTTGAACGATATTATGCACCCGGGAAAGCCGATTACTGGCTTAATGACAAATACAGGAAAGCAGTGTTTGACCGTGCTTACAGCGTAATGGCTAACCTTATTGGCGAAAAGGCTGCCGACATGAACATGGTTGACAGCGCTGGCAAACCTGCCCCGTTGTACGGTATTAAAGCACCATATATTGTTATTTGTTTCTGGGATCCCACCTGCGGTCATTGCCAAACGGAAGTGCCTCAATTAGATTCCCTTTTTCAAAATAAATGGAAAAAGCAGGGCGTTCAGTTGTATGGTGTGATGACAGATGGGGGAAAGGAAGCCTGGTTGAAATTCATTCGTGAACATAAGCTCAAAGGCTGGAACCACGTACACCAGTTGCCTGCAGTAAAAGAAGCAGAATATGCCGCAGGCAAACCTGGATATAAACAATTATACGACGTGTATCAAACCCCCGTATTGTACCTGTTAGATAAAGATAAAAACATCATTGCCAAAAAATTAAACCACAATCAATTAGATGACCTGCTGCAGTTGAAGATGAAATAGGAATGTGGAAATACCTGCCCGACTGAACAGGCGGGTGGGAATGAAAAGATGCATAAAAGTATAATCCCATACCTCTGCCTTAACCTGTTGTAACGATATGAAAAGATCGGCTATTTTTATTCTGCTTATTTTATCGGGAGGCTGCCTTTCCGCTCAAACGCTTTTTACTTACGGGAAGCATAAGGTTGATAAAGAAGAATTTCTGAGGGCATTCTATAAAAACAACACAGGAGATAAAAGCGGGCAGGCTATGCGCGATTACCTGGATCTTTTTATCGCATTTAAATTAAAAGTACAGGCAGCCAAAGACCGTAAAATGGATACGCTTCCGGGACAGAAAAATGACCTGGTCAATTTTCGCCTGCAAATAGAACCGAATTACCTGACCAACGATAGCGTTGTCCATGCACTTGTAAAGGAAGCGTTCGAACGCAGCCGGAAAGACATTCGTATAGCGCATATATTTATTCCTTTCGGGGAAAGCTATGTGAAAAACGCTTCTGTTACTGAAGGAAACAATATGATTGATACCCTGGCCGCCTGGCAAAATGTACAAAAAGCCTGGGCTGCATTAAAAAATGGAGCAGACTTTGGCCTAACCGCAGAAAAATATTCACTTGACCCTTCAGTAAATAATAATAAAGGTGATATCGGTTTTATTACCCTCTTTTCTTTACCCTACCCGTTAGAATCCATCGCCTATTCGCTTCAAACCGGTGCATATTCTATGCCCTTTAAAAGCCAGGCAGGATATCATATCATTAAAAAGATTGCAGAAAAACCTGCCTTTGGCAAGATGAGAGCAGCGCAAATATTACTGGCTTATACGCCTGCCGCTTCAAATGAAGAGCGGCAAAAACAAAAGAAACTTGCAGATTCATTATACCGTGCATTAGAGCAGGGCAGTAATTTTGAATCCCTGGCAAAGCAGTTCAGTTCAGAAAGAAATGCATCTACCACGGGCGGACTGATGCCCGATTTTGGCGTGGGCCGCTATGATCCTGTTTTTGAAAATGATGTTCTTTCCTTAAAAAATGACGGAGCTATTTCCAAACCCTTTGAAACGGCTTATGGCATTCACCTGGTGAAACGAATTAAACATTTGCCTGTAAGCAGCGATAGTTCCCAGGCAGAAGCATTGTTTAAAGAAGCTGTTTTGCAGGATAGCCGCGCTGCTATTGCCGGTGAACAGCTCACAGAGCAAATGCTCCGGCGCATAGGATATCAAAAAAAATATAAAAACGAACTGCTATGGCCGATCACCGATAGCTTCTTAGTACGTAACAATTTTATTTCTTCAAAAGGAACCGGTGAGCAAACGGTTTTGTTTTCCTTTGCCAAAGAGCATACAACGGTAAAAGACTGGCTAACCTATATAAAAAAGGAAAAGGATAAATACAGCGGATCAACCCCATTGCCTTATCCGGCCATCATGAAAACATTTGTTTCACTGCGGGCAAAGGAGTATTACCGCTCCCATCTTGAAGACTACAATGCAGGTTTCCGCAATCAGTTAACAGAATTTTCGGAAGGTAACCAGTTATTTGAAATAATGGAACAGGAGGTTTGGAGCAAAGCCTCGAAAGATAAAAAAGGTTTACAGCAATATTACGAAACGCATAAAGAAAAATATACCTGGGGACCCAGTGTTAATGCCATATTTTTTACAACCGATAACCGGCAAACGGCAGAAGACGTAAGCAATGATATTAAAAACTACATAAAAAAATGGAGAACACTGGCTGAAAGCTCTGCCAGCACAATCATTGCTGATTCAGCCAGGTTTGAACTGGGGCAGATTCCCGGCGCCAGGGAAGATATACGGCCAGGACAAATTACAAAACTCATTACAGATGGGGCAAACGGTACAACCAATTTTATGTACGTGCTGAATGTATATCACGAACCCGCGCAAAGAAGCTTTGAGGAAGCGAAGGGTTTGGTGATCAATGATTACCAGGCAGTGGTGGAAGAAAAATGGATCAAGACATTAAAGAAGAAGTACCCGGTAAAGGTGAATGAAAAACTGCTGCACACATTGGCAGAATAGAAAGAGGTTAGATGTGAAAAGAAAAAGGAGAAAGAAGAAGCTAACAGTTACTCACCTGGCCTCCGGCAGCGGATCGCTGATTGCCCCGAATCCGCCTACAAGATCGCTCTTACCACATTCTCAATCATCCATGGTTTACCCAGCGTGTAATAGTGCAATACCGGCACGCCGGCTTTTTTGAGTTCAATGGATTGTTGCTTCAGCCATTCCGTACCTACCAGCTCTACATCAGCATCCGTTTTACATTTCAGTATTTCCGTGCTTAAATCGGTAGGTATATCTACATGAAAAGTACGGGGTAGTACCGTTAGCTGCTTTATAGATGAAATAGGCTTTAAGCCGGGGATAACAGGAACATCAATCCCGTTGTCGCGGCAGCTTTTTACAAACTCAAAGTATTTTTGATTATCAAAAAACATTTGGGTTACAATATACTCGGCGCCGGCATCTACTTTGGCCTTAAGGTAAAGCATATCGGTAGAGGCATTGGGCGATTCAAAATGCTTTTCGGGATAGCCGGCCACGCCAATGCAAAAATTGGTGCGAAAGCCGTTGCGGATGCTTTCTTCTAAGTAAATGCCATTGTTAAGGTTTACGGTTTGCTTTAGCAGGTCAATGGCATATTTGTGCCCCTCAGGTTCCGGCTCAAAAAATGTTTCGTTCTTTGCCGCATCGCCACGCAATACCAGTACATTATCTATTCCCAGAAAATAAAGGTCAATGAGGGCGTCTTCCGTTTCACGAACCGTAAAGCCGCCACAAATAAGGTGCGGAACAGCATCTACTTTATAATGGTTCATAATGGCGGCGCAAATGCCTACAGTTCCCGGCCTTTTCCGGATCTCCACTTTTTCGAAGCTGCTGTCGGCCTTTTTCTTAAAGATATGCTCTGCCCGGTGATAGGTTACATTAATGAAAGCAGGTTTGAATTCCATCAATGGGTCTAAATGATCGTAAATAGAATTGATGGTTTTGCCCTTTAAGGGTGGTAATATTTCAAAAGATATCAATGTTCCTTTAGCCTGGCGCAGGTGCTCTGTAACTTTCATTGTTCCAACTGTGCTTTTTTCAAAATAATGTGCAAACATAATTCAAACGTGGCATACCCGAATAGTCTGTTGCACAGATAAGCAATAATAATAACAGTTTTGAGCCCTGTTACCGGCTGCGATAGTAAAATCACTTTCCAATGGCCTGTTAAAGTACAAAGCATTAATAACAGCAATTAGCGGCTATCCTGTATTTTTGCCAAAACCCATATAATTTGAGCATCACTATACATACCAGCAATTTAGTAAAGCAATACGGCAGCCGCACAGTAGTGAACCAGGTGTCGGTAGAAGTGAAGCAGGGAGAGATTGTTGGACTGCTGGGTCCCAATGGCGCCGGGAAAACCACAACGTTTTACATGGTGGTAGGATTGATAAAACCCGATGAAGGTGAGGTATTTTTAGAGGACAGGAATATTACCAAACTCCCTATGTATAAAAGAGCGCAGATGGGCATCGGCTACCTGCCTCAGGAAGCGTCTGTATTCCGTAAACTGAGCGTGGAAGATAATATTGCCGCTGTGCTGGAAATAACCAAACTAAGCAAAGCAGAGCAAAAACAAAAACTGGAGGCCCTTTTAGATGAATTTCACCTGCACCATGTACGCAAAAACAATGGCGATTCCCTGAGCGGGGGCGAAAGGCGCAGAACAGAGATAGCCCGCGCCCTGGCGGTTGACCCCAAATTTATTTTATTGGATGAGCCTTTCGCCGGCGTGGATCCTATAGCGGTGGAAGATATTCAGGCGGTAGTTGCCCGGCTGAAATACAGGAACATTGGCATTTTGATCACAGACCACAATGTAAACGAAACCCTTTCTATTTGCGACCGGGCCTATTTGCTGATTGACGGAAAGATATTCAAACACGGCTCTGCCGAAGAGCTTGCCGAAGACGACAAGGTGCGGCGGCTTTACTTAGGAAGGAACTTTGAATTAAAAAGGAAAGACTATTTGCACGAAGAAGCTATCAAATCAATTGGCGAATACCCTGCAGTGGAACCGGGGGAGTGATGAAAATGGCGGCGTGTAACAAACTCCATTGCCTGAAAAAACGAAGACCTGGCGTTCAAGCATGATTGGGCTTGGTCACCTCGTTTATACCCACATCCTTAGGAGATAATGATATTATTGAGGTTATCTTCCCTGATCTCTATCTATATAGCCTTGTTCTTCCACAAGCCGAAGAAAATTTGCCTGCTATTATATAGCGCTCGTTGCATTTCCGAAGTAGAAGCCGCGGGCGAGAGCATTGGTCTGTGTCACTGTCCATCTCTCACTCAATCTGATAAGCATCAGCGGTTGATCTCTTTTTTATTAATGTTTAGCATAAAACCATAAACAGGCAATTGTGAAAAGCTGCCGGCAACCGAAATGATCGCAAACAATCACTGGAAAGAATTCCTTCCCCATTTCTGGCAAATGTTTTATTTTGCTGAAATTCAATGGGAATATTAAGCACAACCATATCACAACTGGCCCGTATGCGCCTGTGGCGTATTGAAGCCTGGGTACAGCACCCCATCGCTTCCCAACGGGAGGTATTGCAGGACCTGGTTACCTCCGCCCAGTATACGGAGTTCGGCCGCAAATACAATTTTTCTTCTTTATTTTCTACACGGGATTTTAAAAAAGCCGTGCCTATCCACGAGTACGACGACCTGAAGCCTTATATACAACGTATGATGAACGGCGAAGAAAATATTCTGTGGAATACACCCATACACTGGTTTGCCAAGAGCAGTGGTACCACCAGCGATAAAAGCAAGTTTATTCCCATCAGCGAAGAAAGCTTAGAAGACTGTCACTACAAAGGCGCCAAGGATACCCTTACCATGTATTATAATTTCAATCCCAACTCGGACCTGCTAACGGGTAAGGGACTGGTAATTGGCGGCAGTCATACCATTAACCAGGTTAATGAGGAGATCCATTATGGCGACCTCAGCGCTGTGCTGCTGCAGAATTCTCCCGCCTGGGGACAATGGATCCGCACGCCCGAACTGGCAATTGCCCTGATGGATGAATGGGAAACCAAAATTGAAAGGCTGGCTGAAACAACGATTACAGAAAATGTTACTTCTATTTCGGGAGTGCCTACCTGGACAATGGTGCTGTTTAAAAGAATTCTCGAAATTACCGGCAAAAGCTGCATTGCAGATGTATGGCCCTCACTCGAACTGTATATTCATGGCGGCGTTTCGTTTACCCCTTACCGGGAGCAATTCAGGAAAACAATAGGAAAGGATATTTACTATATAGACAGCTATAATGCCAGCGAAGGATTTTTTGCGGCGCAGGATAAACCGGGTGAAGATGGCATGCTGCTGTATCTCGACCACGGGGTGTTCATGGAATTCATGCCTTTTGAAGAGTATGGGAAAGAAACCCCCCGCACCATTGGGCTGAAAGACGTGGAAACCGGTAAAAATTATGCACTGGTAATCAGCACCAACGGCGGGCTATGGCGGTACTTGCTGGGCGACACCATACAGTTTACAACACTGTATCCTTTCCGGATCAAAGTAAGCGGCAGGCTCAAACATTTTATCAATGCCTTTGGCGAAGAAGTGATTGTAGACAATACCGATAAAGCGGTTTCTATGGCGTGCGAACAAACCGGCGCCATCGTAAATGATTATACGGCCGCCCCCATTTACTTCAGCGATGATGGAAATGGCGCACATGAATGGCTGGTGGAGTTTGATAAGGAACCCGACAGCCTGGATCATTTTACCATTGAGCTGGACAAGGCTCTCCAAAGCATAAACAGCGATTATGAAGCAAAGCGCTATAAAGATATTGCCCTTCACCAACCTTTGCTTCATATTATGCCTAAAGGGCTTTTTAATGAATGGCTGAAAAGCAAAGGCAAACTGGGCGGGCAGCATAAAGTACCGAGACTGAGCAATGAGCGTTCGATCATTGAAGAAATCCTCAACTTTAAATCATAATACACTGTTGCGGAGCTGTGCTGGGTGCATTTCAAATTTTCGCTTATGCACCACTTTCCGGTCGGTGAGACACCGACCGGTAGCGGACTCTACAGGCGGGTGGTGACACCCGCCTGCGAAAATTTGAAATGTGCCCGTTGTGCTTCTTTACATTCTTTCTGTTATCTTGCAACAATATTAATTATCAAACCTTCATGAAATTACTCAGCAACAAAGTAGCTATTGTAACGGGCGGCGCCAGGGGTATTGGGGAAGCGATTGCGGTTAAACTGGCAGAACACGGTGCTCATATTGCCTTCACTTATGTAAGCGACAGCAGCGGCGAAAAAGCAGCAACATTGCAGAAAAAATTACAGGCATTGGGTGTAAAAGCAAAGGCATACCAGAGCAATGCAGGCGATTTTGTACAAAGTGAAACCTTTGTAAATGATGTGATCAAAGAATTTGGCACCATTGATATCTGCGTTAACAATGCAGGGATCTCAAAAGATAACTTATTGCTTCGTATGTCGGCCCAGCAATGGGACGAAGTAATAAATACCAACCTTAAAAGTGTATTCAATATGACCAAACAGGTCATACGTCCTATGATGAAAGCCAAAACGGGAAGCATCATCAATATGAGTTCCATCATCGGCATTACCGGTAATGCCGGGCAAAGCAGCTATGCCGCCAGCAAAGCAGGCATTATTGGATTTACCAAAAGCATTGCCAAAGAAATGGGCAGCCGTAATATCCGCTGTAATGCTATAGCGCCCGGCTTTGTTGAAACCGATATGACAGGCTATCTTAAAGAAGGCGAAGCTGCGGAAAAATACAAAAGCAGTATTCCCCTGGGCCGTTTTGGAACAGGCGAAAATATTGCAGATGTGGTGCTCTTTTTGGCCAGTGACTGGAGCAGCTATATCACCGGGCAAACAATAAGCGTTTGCGGCGGATTGAATACTTAGCTTAAGCAATAAATATTGATTACTAACACACCAAAAACCCCGTTTGTTGCGGGGCTTATTTTTTGCAATCCGGAACTATCTTTGCAACTGCAGTTAAAACATAAAAAATGAACAGGAAGTACAAAGGCATTTTTACAGCCGCCCTATGGCTTACAGCAGTATTCACCGGAAGCGCCTACGCTACACCTGTTCCTTTAAACATACCCGCCGATCTTATTTCAGCAACGAACACATTTCAGCCTTTACCCGACACTGTACATTATCCCGAAGAAAAGCATTTTAAGAATATCCAACAACTTACGTTTGGCGGCGACAACGCCGAGGCATACTGGAGCTATGATAGCAAGTATCTTGTTTTTCAACGAACCAATACAAAAGACGGACTGAACTGCGACCAGATATTTATAGGTAAAATACCGCAACAAAGCGGCGAAAAATTTGAATACAAGCTGGTAAGCACAGGCAAAGGAAGGACAACATGTCCCTTTTTTACTAAAGATGGAAAACACATCATCTATGCTTCAACGCATCGTGGTGCAGACAGTTGCCCGCCCGTGCCCGACAGGAAAAAATATGGCAACAAATACATATGGCCCTTGTATGACAGCTACGATATTTTTATGTGTGACCTGAATGGAAAAATTGTAAAACAACTTACCCATGCCAAAGGATATGATGCAGAAGCTACGCTCTCGCCCGATGGAAACAAGATGATCTATACAAGCGATAAGGATGGAGACCTGGAGCTTTATATTATGGATCTGCGCTCGGGAAAGGAAAAAAGAATTACACATACACCGGGATATGATGGCGGTGCATGGTTCAGCCCGGATGGAAAGAAGATAATATGGCGTGCATCGAGACCCAAAACAGAAGCCGAAATAAAGGAATATAAAGAATTGCTTGCCGAAAGCCTCGTAGCGCCCACAAGCATGGAAGTTTGGGTGGCCAACGCAGATGGAAGTGATGCCCGGCAGGTTACAGCATTCGGGCAGGCCAACTGGGCTCCCGCGTTTATGCCCGATAGCAAACGGATCATTTTTGCCTCCAATCACGAATACAAAAGAGGGTTTCCGTTTAATTTATATACCATCAATGAAGACGGAACCAACCTGCAAAAAATTAGCCGCGACAAGGGATTTGATGCTTTTCCCATGTTCTCTCCCGACGGAAAAAAAATTATTTTTTGCAGTAACCGCAACAATGGCGGCACAAGAGATACCAATATTTTTATAGCAGATTGGGTGGAATAACAAAGCAGGTTAAAACAATCATCCTTTCTAAATCGTCCATTGGTCGTGCACTATGCCAACCAAATATATTTTGTTGTTATAATTTTTAAATACCAGGCGAAGTGAGCACCAGTCCATGCCATTATACTTTTGGTCGAAGCCGGGAAAATGATGTTCCGTAAAAGCGCAATCTCTATAAATGGCTGTAAGATTATTAAGGGAATTTCCGCTTCCGATCATTTCATTCAAACTGGTTTGCGGAGCATTTAAAAAGTCGGCATTATACACAAACTTTTTAAAGTACGCTTCAATGGTTAACGTAATAGGCTCGCCTGTTCCATCATACTGTCCCCAGGTAATTTTGGTTTGCGGTTTTTTTGAAAGCTCATCCAGGAAGGCCCGGGCGCTGAATACCATGGCAGTTGCCGTATCAACATAACCATAAGGAGAAAATCTAAACCCTTGCGCAGGATGTATAAAACCCGCAAAAGATTCATAGTCTTTATTTTTTAATGCCGTTAAAACTTGTTTGGCCAATGCTGGTATCTGTGCACCCGTATCAATCGTATCAGGTTTTAGTGCAGCGGTATCCGTTAGTGTTTCATTTTGGGCATCCGTTTGCCTGTTTTGGCAAGCCAACAGCATTAAAAAAGACAGTATAGTGATTAAATGAGTTTTCATTAAAATTCAGTTTGCCGGATCGTTACCGGTCCCATAAGGCCTGAACTCAGTAATGGAGCATCTTTGGTATAATGCCTATAGGTAGTAAAGGTATATCTGTTACCTGTTCTGGGTTTACCCTGCAGCAGCCATTCGGGCCATTTACCATTTTTTACGCCATCATCGGGTAATTGCTCATCTCCGATCAAACGATTTGGCCATAGGTTGGCTATTTCTATTTGCAACTGGTTTCCTTTTTCCTTTACCGCCTTTGTAATATCTACCCGCCAGGGCGCAGTCCATAGCACGCCCAAATCTTTTCCGTTAACTTTTATACGTGCCATGTTTTTTACTTCGCCCAAATCAAGAAAAATGCGTTTGTTTTTATCTTTGATATCCGCTGTTGAAAGGTCGAAGGTATTGCTGTAAACTGCTATTCCCGAATAGTATTTTATTCCTTTTTCCGGGCGGCTGATCCAATCCTGCAAGTGGTCAAAAACTATTTTTTCCGGCCCACCCCATTTGGGATCAAAGGATACCGTCCACGCGCTATCTAATGTGATCAGGCTTTGGGAGCCGGGGAAATTCTCTTTTTCAGGATGAGGAGGCGTTGTTTTACTTTTTTTGAATACAATAAAAAAGCTTTGGTAAGGCTCAAATTGAAGTGGAATACGGGTTTGCCCGTTTTCCCTGGTAAATTCCGGCAAAGCCCTCATTTCTCCTGTAAGGGGATCCCAAAGTTCCGGGCCTTCTTTATCAGACCTGAATACGCCATCCGCATTTAAGGGTTCATCCGTTTTGTTCGCAACAAAATAAATATCCCAATCCGCAGTAGACCGGTGTGTATAACGCAGCTCGCCTGCCCATTCAAAATCTTCCGGCACACCCATATCATTCAATAACTTTGCCGCTACAGCATATGCGGGGTAAATGCCATCAGATCTTGTGCTGGTACCGGCGCCCCAAATTACTTTCCCTTTGCCATATACATGCACAGTTTCATCGGCCGGCACATTCAGCCCTCCCCATATTGTTTGAGACAACTGTTTTACCTGTTCATCACAAGCCGGGTAGCCCGTTAGTCCCGGTGATTTAACGGGAGGCGATCCCACCACTATCGCTCCTTCGTAAACCAGCGCTCTGATCTTTTCTAATAATTTCGGCGTCATTGTTTTAACATCAGGCATTATCAATATTTTGTATGATGCGCCGCCCGGAAATATGATCTGGTTGTCTTTAACACTTGCAGTAAGCAATTGTCCCGGAGAGCATCCATCAAAATTATAGCCCCTTCTGTCGCGCACCGGTTCTTCACCGGTAAGTGCCGATAAAGGCGGGCGAAAAATATGCGGAGCGCCTTCCGGGGTTAAATACAAAATATCTGCTACCGTTCTTCCCTGCTGTAAAATAAACTGGCAGCGGGAGATGTACCGGTGATACCCGTCTGCCATTGGCCACCAGGTTTGGTTTCTGTCCCAATGCACGCCGTACGGGCCCATCGTCATCCCGGGACGCAAACTGTCTGGCAATACCTGGCTTTGAAAAGTGTGGTATACCAGGCGATTGATACCGGTTGCAAAAGCCCAGTCGCCCTGCGCTTTCATTGAGCCCGGGTACTGTTTCCATCCTTCGTTTTTTTCGGCTGTAAAGGCTTCTGCGGCAACGAGTGACTGCCCGTTTACATGAGCAACCGATACCGCTTCAATGCAACTGAATGAGGTATTGTACCCGAAATCTTTACTCCAGAATTCACACATCGGCACATCCGCAATGGAGCCAAGTTCCATATCTGCCGTGGGGTTCATATCATAAGGTTCAATAGATAAACCCAGCCCATGCCGGTGACTGTATTTTTTAACCTGCCCGGCATGGTATTCCAGTACCAGTTCCTGCCCCGTTTGCCGGAGATCCCACAAAAATCGCTCACTGATTTCAGGACTTTCAACAATAACGCCATTATACACAGGATAAAAAGGCAAGGGATCATACCCCCTTCGCTTAATGAATTCCGCTCTGAAGTTTTTTGTCCAGTTTTGCGCTCCCATTTCCCAACTGTCCATGTGCAGAAATTTTAATCCACCCACAGATTTTTTTTCGGCTTTCCCTATTTTCCGGAAGATCCTGCCTGTATATTCGTCAAGATGTTTGTTTAAAGCAACCGTATCGAATTTATCCGATTCAAAGCCCACACCGGGGAAAGGCGCAGGCCGGGTAACAGCGCCGTTGTTGCGTGTGCCAAAACGCATAATCGTCCAGTTGCCCTGTGGCGCTTCCCAGTTTAATGTTCCATCTGGCTGAAGTTTATTTGTGAGATCTACTATTTCACTTTTTGAAACAACGGCCCCTGCAGGAACGTCATCAGCATCATAAAAAGAAGGCAGAAAAGGTTTTACACCCGGAACAGATGAGTAGGGCGCACGATAATACAGCGCTTTTTCATCAATGTCTTTTATCTTATCAGCAACTGCAGGCTGCGGGAATGCAAGCACGGCAACATCTTCATAAAAGTTCTGCCATTGCTTTTTCAACTCCGGAGTAAAACCTCCTTCGCCAAAAAAAGGTTTTTTGGGAGGAGGCACAGGAAGTATTATTTTCTTGTTTTCATTTTCTGATACCTCTACACTTACTGACACCAGGTGCTGCATAGATTGTTCAGGAGCAACCCACGGCCCGCCGCTTCCTGTCCATCCCGGCCCTATGCCCAGGGTCATTGCTATATTCAGCCTCCGGCATTCCTTTTCGGCGTGCTTAAACAATTCAAGCCACCGGTCGCTTAAAAAATCTACTTTACCGCGGGGCACACCTACATTTACTTCAAGAAATACAAGGTTACCAATGCCTGCCTTAGCCATGGACTCAAGATCTTTCGTCATGCCTTCCTCCGACAAATTTCCATCCATAAAATACCAGTATACACCGGGTTTGGCCGCATCAGGCGGCTTTACAAATCCGGCCCGCAGCGCTTGTATTCCGGATGCATCTGCTTTATCGGAACCGGTTATTTTTTTATTACATCCATAGTACAGCAGTACAATAGCGGAAATAAAAATCGTTCTCCATTTGTTATTCCGAAGCAAAAACATAAGCTCATTTTTAAAATTATTGTTAAAAATCATCCCGGCCTGTTAAGTCATCAAATGATGATTGTATGTTCCCGTGAAAAGGGAGAAGATAAAGGTGAAAGGGAGTGTTTCACTTCTCCCGTCTCACGTTTTACACAACACCAGGATTTCACATCAATCACCATTCAGGTAACTGTTTCAAGGTTCGCAACCTTGTATATCACTCACCGCTGAAAGCTGATGGCTAACAGCTCTTCTTCAGCATACCTGTATGGTAGCCATTCCAAGCAGTTCGCCAAGCTTTTTTATTTTGGATGCTATATGCCCGATTCCCACAGCACAATGATGCGCCGGGCCATGTGCATTCCATTCTTCCACAAACCGGCGGGCGCCAATGGGAAACCGGTACCGGCTATTGGTATTGCCAATTTCCAGTATAGCGCCCGGCACCGATTCTGCCTCGGCAACGAGGAACAATAATTTCCCGTCCACAGTTTCAACTACCGACAGTAAGGTTACTTTTCCGTACTGCACCGACATCTCTACAGAAAGCCCGTTGCCTACCTTACCGTGATACACCTGCAAAGGTTTTACTTTGATCTTCCCTTCCGCGATAGCCAAATGACCGGGACCATCATGTCCCATTAGCACTACATCGTCATTAAAATCCATGGCATAATATTCGGTAAAGGAACCGCCTGCTCCAAAGCTGTCCATTATTTTCATAGCCTGGGCGTTTTTGATCTCGTATTCACCTGCTACCGGAATGCCATTGGCGGTAAGCAGCGAATTGCCCAGGATAATAGAACTCATTGTATCTTCATTTTGGGGGTTGCCGGTGCCTTTGTGATAATAGGCCATTGAGCCGAGCCTGTATTTACGCACCAGCTGATCAAGCGCCACCGCCGTTCGTGCAGCCCGCACCAATTCAAACTTTGAACAATCGGGTTGCACGTCAAAAGCTTCCAGGAATACTTTTACCTTATCATCTATTTCACTGTCGGTTACCTGCTGGCGTAAGAAGGAGAGTTCATCCACTTCGATGATTTCTATATGCCCCCCAAAGACCGCGCAATGCAATGTTAAATTGGAATAAATATCGAGCATGCCGCCATAATAATTACCCATAACCCCGAGGTTATTATGATACATGATATTGGCCACTTTGGCAGCCGCTATCCATTCTTCTATTTCACGCCACGCAACGGCATCGCCCTGCAGCATACCCGTAACCTGGTAAAAGGGAATACCGGAACGTTTAAACACACTGGCGATTTCCGGTACCGGACACGCCGAACAAAAAGCCAGCCATTCACCCGTCATACGGGTACGGTCTTTCAGTGCATTGAACCATTCATAATCTATAGCGGCTTCCGGAGCCAGATTGAGTACTATTACAGGAACTTTTGCCCTTTTTACTACCGGAAGCACTGTTGACGACAAGGCGTATGTAGTAACATATAAAAAGATAAGATCAACATCCTCTGAACGAAAACGGTGCCCGGCATCAAATGCCTTAGCCGGGGTATCTATCAAACCCAGGTTAATGATGTCGGCGCCAAAATCCTTTAACTTACTTTCTACCACTTCTACATATTGGGAAAGTCTTTGTTCCAGTCCTTCAAACTGCGGCCAGTAAGCCTCGAGGCCAATTCCAAACAATCCTATTTTAAGGGGAGGCGTCATATTTGCTGATTGAGATTTCGCGTTTAAGATTTTATACAATGAACAGTGCCTTCATTTACTTATCGAATTGCAACAATTGAAAATCTTCCATTAATCCATAGTCATAGGTATCATACTTGTTCCCGGGGGGATACGCGTTTACATTTGACCAATGCCCCGGACCTACCAAACCAGGCTTTGGCGAGTTATGATGCGGCCCCAACAGGTTTTTGAGGCTGCCGATCACTTCAACTTCTATGCGATTAATGCCCTCCTTCAGGTATTTGCTCACGTTTAATGCGTTGGGTTCTGAAAATATGATACCCGCCGGTTTGCCATTCACTTTTACAGCAGCAACCGTTCCTTTCCATTCTCCCAACTGCAGTTCAAACTGCTGATCAGGTTTTTGCAGCCTGAATGTTTTAACATAGGTAATACCAAATCCATATAAGCCCAGTCCCTGTTCCTTCCAGCTCCCCAATTTCAATGGCTGAGCAGGTATTATTTGCCATCCCTTATCCTTTGATTGCAGGTTAAAATCGCCAAGAATATACACGGGTTCAATTTCAGCGTATACACTCATAGGATTGGCCGTAATGGATATAGTATTTTCGCCTGGTTTCAAATATTCTCCGATTTGCAGCACGGCGAAAGACCTGTCTAACCACCACTTATTTTTAGCGGGTGTTACCGGTTTACCATTTACCATTATTGTCTTCCACAAATTTCCCTGCTCCACCACTGCCCTGAATTTTTTATACCCGTTCTGCTTATCAATGGTGAAATGATAAGTTGCCGTAAATCCACTCCCTTCAGGGAAAGTATCTCTTGCAATAATATGATCTTTAAACTGTACCTGGTGATTCCATGGATTCCTGTTAAAGCCATAATGCATAAATACCATTTTGGAAGCTACGCCAACATGTGTATCTCTTAGCAGGGTGTCGCCAAACTGTATATCGCAAAAATCTATCATCAGGGTATTTTCTGCCGGGCGCATCACTTTAATATCAGAACCCTTAACGATTGATTTATTTTTTGCAGGCGCGTGCTTTTTTAAGCCCTGTTGCTTTTTATCAGCAATAAAGAGCAGCAGGCTGCCTGCCGGGGGAATATCAAAGTGCACAGTTAATTTATTCAACTGTTCCTGTTCGGGATAGTCGGTTATTTTGCCCGTAGCAAGATCCATCAGTAAAGCATCCTTACCGTTTATTTTAACCTGGCCCTGTGAGGGGGAAACCATGCTGGCATTAGAAAGAAACAATATCTGCCCTTCATCTGTTAAGCGGCGGTGATGATATAAGTCTCCGCCAATGGAACCCGGCCTGCCTGCTGAAATCAGAAAATCATCGGACAAAAACTCGCCTTCTATAATGGATTGATCCAGTTTTGTGTATTGATGTATATTATTTTTCGGATGATTGAAATACTGAAGCTCATTTGTGGCGGCTCCATCAATTGTTTGCAGCTTCTCAAACTGTATAACCTTTCCTCCTGCAGCTGCATAAGCTTTCAAAAGATTGTAGGTTGGCAGATCTATATTTTCCATTCCCGGCGGAATAACCACGGTACGGTATGCACGCTCACCTACTATAAATTTTTTAGCTTCCACTTTACCATGATCCTTAATAATATTTTCGGAACCCAGGTCATATTCAACCTGCGCTTTTTCAAGCGCAGTAATAAAGGACTGGAAATGATTACCGATTTCAGCCATCCGTGTATGCTGCTTTCCCGGGCCGGTATACATCCATGCAGAACTGGTAGGCTCGATAACCAAAATATCATTCATTTGCTTGCCCTGCGACATTGCCAAAGACAGGCGTGTATAATATTCATTGAGGGATTTATAATACGGCCACCATGGCGTATGATAAGAAAAGCTCTGGGGATAATCATATTTTCTTGCCCCCGTAAGCGTCATCATAGAAAGATGCTGATTTAAAAAATTTACGCCCAGTACATATTGCCAGTCGCACAGCCGTTTCATATCTTTAAACGTTAGCTCCCATCCCCCGCCGCCATAGGTTTCACTAAGCGTTCTTTTTTTACTGAGCTGATTGGCAACACTGGACAACTCTTTTACCGACCGTATATTTCCAAATTGGGCATTAGGGCTTTTTTCATTAAACTGGTTGAACAGCATATCAATGCCGGGTAGCTGGTGCCAGGCATACATAGCCATGTTGTCCGGACCTTCTTCGGGGCTGGGCCATCCATGCTCCCAGTAATGCCCGGTCCATTTAAGATTATTCTTCTCCGTATATGCATGCATTGGCTTCGACCAGCGGTCAATAAACAATTGTAAAAGGGTTTGCTGGTAATTATGTCTTACTTTTCTCCAGTCGCCCACTTCCTCATACAGGGAGGGTAGATGGTCTTGCAGATTATACCCCCACTTTTGGGTAAAGCTACTGAAGAGGTCGGGCGTCCATCGTACATTTCCTTCTCCCTGTGTTGGAATGCTGGGCTCATCTGAAAAAAGTCCGGGAACCGTTTTTCCAAATTCATTGCCGGCGATCTTTTCATACCCTTTCATCGTTACATCAATAAATTTTTCAGTAACGCCTTTAACCATAAGATCAACATAGGGAAATTCCGGAGGTCCTACAATTCTTGCCTGCTTTTTATAATATTCTTTCGTAAATAAATAGTAGTTGCCGCGCTTTCCACTTTCAGCAGCTAACTGCGATGTAATATTGGTGAATGTGCCATTATGTTCTTTCAGGCAGATATAAATTTGATCTGTAGCGGCAGGCAGCACCTCTGCTTTGGTTAAATGTAACATTTGCCCCTGATTATAGGATTCAGGCATCTGGTCGGGCACATTTCCACCGGCAAATCCCGAAGGGTAGGAGTTCTCATCATATATCCAAACATCCAACCCCAGTTCTTTCCCTTTTTTTATAGTGTACTGGTATAAATTAAACCAGTCCTGTGATAAATATTCGGTAATGAGTCCCGGCCGGGGATGAACCATTACGCCACCAAATGCATTTTCTTTAAACTCCTGCATCATGGAATCAATAATGTTCTTTGTTACCCTGGTATGCCAAACCCATAATGGGGCGCTACCATATTCTTTACCGGGTTCAAAGAATCTCTTTTTTAGCAATTCAAAGTTGTTACTACCAGTGTTTCCAGCGGTGTTCTGGCAACTAACAGGTATTGGAAAGTATATCCAAATGAAAAGGGTTATTAGTAAAGCGGATGAAAATTTGTACATATGCTATTTTTTAGAGTTGATTTAAAGTTTCGATGCATATTGTTTCTTAACCCTGATCCTAAAATGATCATGCCACAACTGTAAAATTTCTCAAATGGGGAATATGCGCTTATACTGAAAGTTTTTAAAAGAAGATCTCCTATTTAAATTTAATTACCGCAACAGCGAATGCATTAAGCGTTATGATATTACCGGATAATTGCTTTTTAGCGGGCTTATTTTCCCCGGTGGAACCATCTACATAACTCATTTCATAAGCGTTTGCACCTTCAGGCAATTGAAGCTGTACCTCCTGCTCCTGTTTATTGATCAGCAAAAGCGCTTTGCCTGCTTTGGTTACAAATGCCTGTGTAGCCAATCCTGTTATGTTCGGGCGTGTTTGTACAAGTTTGTCGCCGGGGCCAAAATGATCTTTGAGTAATTTTAGTACCCAAAAGCGTGCATTGGGTTTTCCATTTTCCCAGTTCATCATACTTACCGAAGGAAATTGGGTAGGATAACCAACCAGTTGCGATTCACCCGCTGCATCAATCCCGATCTTTGCCAGTTCAAGATAAATATAGGCATACATGGCTCCCGATAAATTCCAGTATGCATCAGGTATCGGCTCGTTAACACCATCACGCGACAGAATATTACCGATTTCGTTGATAGTAGTAAAAACATGAGGGGCCAGGCGTTTGCGTATATTTTCTATATACCGTACTCTATCCAGGAAAGCATTGGCCTGGTTGAAAAATGAATACTGGTAAGTACTGAGCGGTTGCTTATTGTTATCTGGCGAGCCATAAAAATGGTATGAAATACCTTCTAACTCAACTCCTGGTTTATGATTTTTAGGATCAAGAAAATATTCGAACCACTCAGGATCTTTTTCAAGTGCAAGCGACATACCGATAAACTTTGTTTCGGGTGATATTTTTTTTAGCGCGATAACGATATTGTCATAAATCCTGGTATACAATTGCGGTGTAATGTTGTGTTCAAGATCGGGCTCATTCAATACTTCCCAGTAAGGTATTTTGTAGTAATGGCCTGATTTGTGAAACTTCCCCAATTCATCGGTGAAGCCTCCTTTGGTGTACCAGCTAAATAACCTTACATAATAATTGGTTAATTCATGCAAAGAGGAATCCCGAAGGCGGGTACCCTGGTTATAATTCCAGGAAGTTTGGTAAGCATCTTCCGGATAGGTTACAACGGCATCCGTTTCCCACATCCAGGCTGGTGTGGTACTGAAATTGATGACCACCGGGTGACCTTTTGTTGCTTCCATAAAAGCCTCCATCGTGCTATCGAGGTAGGTGAAATCCCAAAAAGTTTCGGTGGCGGTTGGCCGTTTTAATTCTGCTACGGCCATTTTAGGGTAGGGAAACCAAGGTACATACCGAACATAGTTCGCCCCCAGTTCTTTTAATGCTTTAAAAGTAGAAGTATGTATGGGCGAACTAGGCCGCACCATAGGATTTTCAACCAACTGTAAGGTTGGTGTTGTTTTGGATACAACAATCGTATTGTTCCAATCAATTGAAATGAGATTATTTTGCGCGGCAATATTTGTGAAAGACAGGCACACGACTGTTGCCATAAGAACCGCTCCCGGCGCAGTAAGAAAATGATCTTTTTTCATGTTCTGTAATTTTGGTTTATCTTAATACAGGGTATATAGCGGAAATACATTTACTATGAATTATTTTGTAATAAACAGCTACCCGGCGGTATGAATGTATTATGGAATAAAATAAAAGAGATACACAATTTGATATTTCAGATACACATCCTGATACCTTTTGCTCATGACCAATTTTTATAAATACCTGCCTACCAGTTCCGGCGACGAAAGCTGGGGGCTGCATGTTTTAAACACAGGTTGCAACAGAATTAGCAGCGGCGAGATGTACCCTTCCACACAACATCCTGCACATCATTATTTTAACTGGAACAAAGGCCGTATACTTGATGAATACCAGATCATATATATTGCGAAAGGGGAGGGACTGTTTGAATCTGAGGGTTGCAAACAACAGAAGGTAAATGAAGGAACTGTTTTGCTGTTGTTTCCCGGCGAATGGCACCGGTTCAAACCCAGCAAGCAAACAGGGTGGGATGAATATTGGGTAGGTTATAAAGGAGCGATCATGGAAAACCTGGTACGGCAGCGCTTTTTTTGTGCTCAAAAAGCCATCTTACACGTGGGAATCAGCGAAGGCATTATTGACCTGCTGGAAAAAATCATTGAAACAACAAAAAAAGAGAAAACAGGTTACCAGCCGCTTGTATCAGGTGCAATAGTGCATCTGCTGGGAGAAATTCATTCGATAATAAAACAGGGCGAATTTGAGACGGAAGACAATACAGAATCCATCATCAACAAAGCCAGGGTTATTTTCAGGACAGGCATTGATGATGAAATGACAATTGAAAATATTGCGGAAGAGCTGAACGTGAGTTATGCCTGGTTTCGCAAAGCTTTTAAAATGTACACCGGCATCGCCCCTCACCAGTATTTGCTACAGCTCAAAATTGAAAAGGCGAAAATATTGCTGGGCGATCCTTCAACATCAATTAAAGAAATAGCGTTTAATTTAAATTTTAATTCCGCCTACTATTTTTCCAAGTTATTTAAAGAAAAAGCAGGCGTTTCGCCGGCACAATTCAGGAACAACAAGTACGGTAAAGGAAAGCAAAACGGTTAGGGGATGGTATAACAGTAGTATCTGTATGTTTTCAGGGAATGTTCACTTTTTCACCCAGGAATTTGGGTTCCGCGCCAAATAAGTAGTCAATAAATACTTTTACCCTGGCCAGTTTTTCGCGTACCTGCACTTTTAAGCCGCCACGTGTTCCCACATCTTTAGCGTTAAAGCCAATGGCCGCAATGCCTTCCCTGGAAGCAATGTAAATGGCTCTTTCATTTTGAAAAGGCTGGGATATAACCGTTACGGAATCCTGGCTGAAAATGGCTTTGAGGCGAACCACCGAATCAAAGGTTCTGAAACCTGCATAATCCGAATAAATACACGATGAATCAATGCCTGCTTTTAATAAATCTGCCCGCATCATTGCCGGTTCATTATAGTATATGCTGCTGTTATCGCCGCTGATAATAATATATTTGATTTTGCCCGCCCTCAGCAAGCTGATCGCTGCATTTATGCGGTAGGTATAATAAGGATTAAGATGGCCTGCCACAAGGTATTTGGAAGTGCCGGGCAATAAACCTGTTTTGTTATAAGGTATGGTTTCTATGCTGGAATACAACTTGCCTTTGGCCGCATTTGTTATGACCCGGTCGCTGAAAAAAATGGCTAAAAGCAAAACCATCAGCAACACAGAAAGATAAATGAATATGATCCTTACTTTACGCATTAGGGTCGAAAATACATGATGTACGGTTGATCTGTGCACCGGCAATATACAAAAAGCCACCCAAAAAAACCTTGAATGCGCTGAGCTTTACAACCCACTTAACAGGATGGCAACGGCATTCCTTTCCCTTATTTTAACCCATACTTTTTCATATATCTTTCATATAACTGCGTTTGTTTGCTGGCGAGATCTACTTCCCGGCCCTGGATAAAAGCATGGGTAACAATGCTGGTGCGCATATCCATAATGTCTCCTTCACTTATTACAATATTGGCGTCTTTTCCTGCTTCGATAGAACCGGTTTTACCCGCAATGCCCAGGATTTTTGCTGTATTTAAGGTAATAGCGCTCAATGCTTCTTCCCTGCTCAATCCAAATGCTGAAGCGGTGCCGGCATTAAAAGCCAGGTTGCGGTAACGGGCATTGCTGGCGTCGTCATTGAGGGCAAACAACACGCCGGCCTTTTGCAGCATAGCCGGTGTCTTAAAAGGCTGGTCAAAGTCTTCGTCTTCCGTTGACGGTAAATTGTGTCCGGCATTTAATATAACGGCTATATTGTTTTCTTTCAGCAGGGGAGCAATTTGCCAGCTTTCCTCCCCGCCCACGATAACCACTTCAAATCCAAATTCTTCTGCAAAATCAATGGCCACCAGCATTTGTTTTACCTGGCCGGCATGAACAAACAGTTTTTGTGTTTTATCAAAAAGGCCTTTTACCGCTTCCAGCTTCAGGTTGGTGGCGGTATGCGTTGTTTCCTGCAGGTAGGCCCTGGCTTCCCTGAAAAAAATTTTTACCTCTTCTACTTTTTCCAGCGCCTTTTTTGCAATCTCGTCCGCCTTAGCCGGTATGGGTGGGGCTGCTGCGGTAGGCCGCGGTGCAGCAAAAGATGGCAAATTAATGTGTATACCCATATCGGTGGCATAAGCAGCATCTTCCCAGTTCCATGCATCGAGTTGCACTACCGACGAAGAACCGCTGATCGTTCCGCCCTGCGGCACAGTGGCGGCCAACAATATACCATTTGCTTTCAATACATTGATCATGGAAGAAGCCGCATTATAGGCTACAACAGACCTGATATTAGGATTGAGATCACCAAGTTCGCGGTAATCGTTGGAGCCACGCACGCCACCGGAAATTTCTTTTAACCCCAGGTCGGATTGTGGAAGGATGAGCCCCGGGTATACCTGTTTGCCTTTGGCATCAATCACTTTTACACCGCCCTGCGGTACGGCTATATTTGTTCCCACCCGCACGATCCTTCCATTGTTTATTTCTACTGTAGCATTCTCTGTTACCTGCCCGTTTCCCACATGCACCGTACTATTGGTAATAAACAATAAGCCGTTATATTCTTTTGCAGGATACACATCGTCCTGCGCCTGTGCAAACAGTGCTAAAGAAAGTACAGCGGAGAGCAAATATATTTTTATCATAGTTGTCTTTTAAAGGGATCAACGAAACAGGGTAAATGCTATTGCATATTGATTTGCTCATCGTCATTTTCATGATCATCACCGCAACTCAATGTTATATAAGTGCTTGGTTTAAATGTTGCTACGGGCGCTCCTGATTTCTTTTCACCGATCATTTTTTGAACAATGCGGTTGCGTTCTTCCGCGATAGTGCGCCGCAATTGCAGGTCATGTTCAAGATCAAAATAAACAGTACCGTCCACAATTGTTTTTTCGGGTTTCGCATAAATACTCAGGGGGTTTTCGCTCCACAATACCAGGTCGGCATCCTTGCCGGTTTTAATACTTCCTGTTCTGTCATCAACGTGCAGGGCTTTGGCCGGATTGATGGTAACCATCTTCCAGGCTTCTTCTTCCGGAACACCGCCATATTTTACCGTTTTTGCGGCTTCCTGGTTCAGACGCCGGGCCATTTCCGCATCATCCGAATTGATGCAAACATTCAACCCCGTTTTTTGCATAATGGCCGCATTGTAAGCAATGGCGTCAGCCACTTCCATTTTATAGCCAAACCAATCGGCAAAAGTGGATACGTTGGCTCCATGCGCTTTCATTTTATCCGCTACTTTATACCCTTCCAGTATGTGTGTAAACGTATTAATGCGAAAACCAAATTTTTCCGCCACGCGCATGGCATAGATTATTTCACTTTGCACATAAGAATGGCAGGTGATAAATCTTTTTTTGCGCATGATCTCCACCAGCGCATCCAGTTCAAGATCTCTCCGCACCGTAGCGAAAGGATTTGCTGCCTGCTTCTTTTTTCCCGTACCAACAGATACCTTTTTCAATGCGTTTTCATAATCCACTGCTCTTTGAAAAGCATCTGTAAGTACCTGCTCTACGCCCATCCTGGTATCGGGAAAGCGGTTGTTTACCGGTGATGTGGTACGCTTTACATTTTCACCCAATGCGAATTTGATAAAAGGATCGGCATCCTTAAATTTTAGCCCTTCATCGTTTGCGCCCCAGCGCAGTTTTATAAGTTGGGTTTGACCGCCAATGGTATTGGCGGAGCCATGCAAGATGTGTGAGGAAGTAACTCCACCCGCCAGCTGCCTGTATATATTGATATCGTCGGGGTTTAAATTATCGCCTATCCGTACTTCCGATGTAACGGACTGCGCTCCTTCATTAATGGAAACAGTAGCAATATGCGAATGTTCATCAATAATGCCCGCCGTAAGGAATTTGCCTGTTGCATCTATCGTTCTTGCTCCGGACATATTGGAAATATTTTTACCTACCCGGGCGATCTTACCCTCCTTAACGAGCACATCTGTATTGGCCAAATTTCCCTCCGCCTCACCAGTCCATACCGTAGCGTTTTTAAAAAGCAGCGTTTCCTGTTTGGGTAATTCATCCCAGCCATAACTGCCAAAGGGATAAGTAATTTTTGCCATCGGCAAATCCCCCGGAAGCGAGGCAGAATCTGGTTTTATGGTTGTTGTTCCCGAAAAAAGCGCCGTCCATAAAAGACTATTTCCATCCACACCGGTACCATTGCCTTTCCATGAACCATCATCGTTTACAACGCCGCTCAACCGTATAAACGATTTTGATTTTTTATCGGGTTGAAAGTTGAGGCTTACCAACCTGCCGTTGAAATTGAATTTAACAGGCAGCGTGTCGGCATTGATGATGCTGGCTGCACGTGCATTTTTAACGTTAATGGTATAATTAATATTACCCTTACCCGAATACAACACAAGGGAATATATTCCCTTTATTTCATTCCAGTCCGCTTCCTGTACCGCATATTTTTCACCCTGCACCCAATTTTGATAAACAATCGTCTTCTCTTTAAAGACAGGCCCCGAAGCAATCAGAAAGTTGCCCAGTTTGCCCGCTTCAAGGCTACCTACCTTATCGTATACACCCAACAGGGTCGCGGGTGTTTTGGTCAATGCCTCTAATGCTTTCTGCTCACTCAGCCCGTTTTCAATGGCTTTGCGAACATTGGGCAAAAACTGTTTGGGATCTTTTAGATCGGCCGGCGTTAAACAAAAAACAATCCCTGCTTTTTCAAAGGCAGCCGCGTTCACAGGCGCCATCTCCCAGTGTTTTAAATCGTTTAACGAAACGAGGCGGGCATTATCGGGGTCTTCCACATCCATTGCCTGAGGATAATTGACTGGTAAAATAAAAGTAGCTTTCGTTGCCGCTATTTCTTTTATACGCTGATATTCATTGCCACCCCCCTTAATAATATATTGAACGCCAAATTCATCCCCGATCCTGTCTGCACGTATATCGGCCCATTTATCATTGGCATCAAAAACCTGGGGCAGCGGTTCGTTGTTGTTCCAGGCCTGCAGGCTGAGGTTTACTCCTTCGGCAGTTGGATTGCTTTTATACCAGGCCGCATCAAGGTAGCTTTGGCGCAATAAAGCAATTGCCCCCATGAGGCTGGTGGGATAGCTTTGGGCAGACATTCCCTTGCTGAACGAATAATGGGCTGATGCCTTTTCTTTTATTATAACGAGGTTCTCTTTTTTATTTGCCAGGGTAACCAATGTTCCCGTACCGCGGGCAATGCCATCCTTGCGATGTGTTAGCACCGTACCAAATCCAATATCCCTGAAGGTTTTTGCCTTATCGTTATCTGCCTCAAACAATGCAGCAGCCTCAGCATCCGCTTTAATGGCCTCGTTCCAGCCATAAGCGCCTTTTGTATTGGAAATTAACAGGGCGGGAGCGCTGTAACTGAACCCACCCGAACTCCGGCTGGCCACGGTTATACCATAATCGCTGTACAGATCAATGAAAGAAGGAATGATATACTTTCCTTTACAATCCACCACAACGGCATTTTTGGGAACGGCAATATCGTTTCCCACAGCAACGATCTTCCCTTTTTGTATGAGCAATGACGCATTTTGCAAAGTGGTTTGTGCATCTTTTACTATAGTAGCATGGGTAAAAATATAGGTTCCGCTCCGCTCATCAGCAACACCATTTACCGGAAATGTTTGTTGTGCATATATACCGCCGGTTGCAACACTGTAAAGCCAGAAAAAAATAATTTTTTTCATCAGCAGATGTTTTAAAATAAATATATGGGGTTGAAAGGTAAGTTAAAATTGCTTTTAAGGGCGCCCATCTATCCTTTACAATATTAAATGAGTATCAAAGGCTGCGCCCCGTCTCCTATCCCCGTATTCTTGTACCCTGTTTTTAAAAAACCCTTAGCAGTCCGGAAATAATCCTTCTGGCCGAAATTCAATACTAACATTTTTAATATTTACGCATGTTTTCAATGAGAAAGCAATTATTATTTACGCTCATCCTCTCCATTTTCTTTTTTTCATGTGCGGAAAAGAAGATTTCGGATACACAAACTATATATACCGATCTGTCTTACCAACAGGATTATAGTATTAAATATAACCTAACAGATAGCAATACGGTTTTGAATAAAGTGTATGCCGACCGCAACGGTGTTGTTCAAATTCTTTCTTCCAAAGGTTTACTCCATCCTTTTTCGGGAGCCATGCTTTATCCCGGAAGCCTTGTGCCGGATAACACTTACAGGCCTATGACGGATAAAAAAATCGCCGCCATCGGTTTATACAGGCATCAACTGGTATACCTCGATGACAAAGCCGTGCTCAGCAATGCATGGGCGGGGGATTTATATTCCAAACACAGCCTACCCAATGCCACTGTTTTTTCAGGAGGTGATGATTTCTCCTTTTTGATCTCCGACGGAAGTTCATTGCAATACCTTAAGCATTCACAGGTGCTCTGGCAAAACAAAAGCGGTGAGCAGGTGCTTGATATTGTATATGACAGCACAAGGCAGGCATTTTTGATACTTACCCCGCAGCAAATATTCTCATTCTCAACCGCAGGCAAAAATTATACAGCCCTGTTTAAAGCAGACAGTCTTACCTGCTTTACCATAGCCAATAATGGAAAAGACATTGTGGCAGGTACCCATAACGGTTATATCGTTGTTGACGCATCTACCGGAAAGCAAAAGGGAGAAATAAACAGGAAACTGCCCTGGACAGAACTTACTGCTGTTGCCGAAATAGAGGGCAAACTCTGGTTTGGTTCACAAAGAGGCGCTTTTATGCTTAAAGAAGACGGGAAGTTCAACTACTATGCTTCCAAACGATGGCTGCCCTCTGATAATGTAAAGCAAATCGTTAAAGGTGTTAAGGATAATGTACTTATTTTGACAGATGAAGGATTAGCGAAAATCTGTTTTACATCAATGACACTGGAAGATAAAGCTGCTTTTTTTGATAAACAGGTAAGACAAAGGCACATCCGCAACGGGTTTAACGCCACGCTCGCCGGTATGAAAGAGGGTAACCTGGGAACAGGACATATGGAAGATTCGGACAATGATGGTTTATGGACTTCCATGTACCTTGGCGCAGAAGCTTTCCGCTATGCGGTTACCAGGTCGCCGGAAGCCTTACAAAATTGCCGTGAATCCTTAGATGCTATGGAACGGCTTTATTCCGTTAATCCTGTAAAAGGTTTTCCTGCACGGTCGTACGAAAGGAGGGGGTATAAGCTCCACGATCCCGAAAAATGGATTCCTGCACCCCACCCGGAATGGGACTGGAAATCAACTACCAGCAGCGATGAGGCTATCGGGCATATTTTTGTATTTGCCGTGCTGGCAGAACTGGTAGATGATGAAGCGATAAAAGAGAAATCGGTGGCATTGATAGATTCACTGATGCAACACGTGGTTGATAATGATCTTTACCTGGTAGACTGGGATGGCAAGCCTACGCTTTGGGGAAAATGGAACCCGGAATATGTAAATGCCAGACCCAAAAATGTAGGCGACAGAAAGATCAACTCTTCCAATATCATTGCCATGCTGCAAACAGCATATCATTTTACCAATAAAGAGATCTATAAGGAAAAAGCCTTTGAACTGATGGACAAACATGGTTACCTCGAAAACCTGATGCGCCCTATGAAAGAAATTGGTTACGCTTCCGAAGATGCAGACGACTGGAGTAAAATGTTATCGCAGGGATGGAATCATTCAGACGACGAAATGTATTTCCTGGGATATTGGGGCTTATACCGCTATGCTTTCAATGATACCCTCAAAGAAAAATACAAAGAAGCCATTATTGATCACTGGGAAATAGAAAGACCTGAAAAAGAGGGCGCCTGGAATATTTTTACCGCCCTCACCGGTGCAAAGGAATTTGATCTGAAAGAAGCCGTATGGTATTTGCAGGAATACCCACTGGATTTAATTGGGTGGACGGTACGAAACAGCGAAAGAAAAGATATAGAACTGATGGAACCCAATTTCCGAAGGCAAACAACCAAAGAAGTATTGCCACCGGATGAACTGGACATCAGCAGGCACAATGGCAACAGGTTTGATTTGAATGGCGGCCGCAACGGCAGCAACGAGTACAGCGCCGGCGACATATGGCTGCTGCCTTACTGGATGGGCCGCTACCTTGAAGTGATCAGCGCACCGGAGACGAAGTGAAGCACAGACAAAGCTCTTTCCGAATTGAATTAGGGTCACGTGGTTAACCTAACGCTTACCCATAACCGTTTTAATAAAACTTTATATATTCTTTTATACCATCGGCACAATTTTCGCGTTTTGCTCACTCCCCGTTCAGTTTATAAATAATTGAATGTTCTTATGAGTACCAAACGCGAAATAATGCTTGTATGCGCCTGCTGATCCGGAATATATCTTCTGTTTTGCCTGCCATCGCTTGTATGCTCATTCATTTTACAGGTTTGTGCCAGTCGGGCCCAGCTATCGAGTTCAGTTCATTTCAGGCCGAATTGCTGAATAAGAACGCAGTTTTGCTAAAGTGGGGATTTGTGCAGGGGGAAAACGACAACGTTTCTTTCATTATTGAGCGCTCCGCCGATGGCAGCGTCTTTCAACCCTTAAATAAAACCGGGGCTTCATTGTTCGCAAACAAAACAGGTTACCAGTATACAGACCATGTTGTTATTAAGGACAGCATCTTTTACAGGATAGCAGGAACGGTCGAAAGCGGGAAAGAAACTTTTTCCGCCATTCGAAAAATTTATTTGCCCCGGCACTCAAAAGTGGAAGTTATTGTTATGCCCAATCCCGTATTTAATAACGCATCATTGATCATCAATGATGAAGGACTGGGTGAAATTTCCTGCATTTTGTACGATATGACCGGCAAAAATATACGAAGCTACCAGATAAGAAAAACCACGGTTTATATGCAGCAGATATTAGATATGTACAGTGTGCCCAGAGGAGAATATATTTTAAGCATCAGAGGCGCCACGATCAACGAGTCTAAAAGGATTCTAAAACAATAGAACAACTATCTTTGCCGGATATGATGAGCAAGAAGTCTTTTGTGGCAATTATATTAGCAGGTCTCCTCCCTTTAACCTGCTATTTTCTTTTAAAACATTTTAGTGAGCAGGCTGTGGTTATGCCAAAGCGTTATTTTTACGACAGCGTACAAAACAATACGTCTTATGGCAAAACCACCTCCGACACCATTTGGCATAAAGTAAGGAACTTTAGTCTTACCAACCAACTCGGTAAACAGGTATCGCTCAGCGATTTAGAGGGGAAAATTATAGTAGCTGATTTCTTTTTTACTTCCTGCCCCAGCATTTGCCCAACATTAACCCGCAATATGAAACGCCTGCAGGATGCTTTCAACAAAACAGATACCATTGTAAGGTTCCTTTCGTTTAGTGTTGACCCTGTGAGAGATTCGGCTCAAAAGCTAAAAAAATATGCGGATAAGTATGGTATCAATCACGATACCTGGTGGATGCTCACCGGCGAAAAAGAGGAGATATATGATATTGCAAAAAAAGAGTTCAAAGCGAATGTAGCCGACACAAAAGTAGATACGAATTTTATACATACTGAATATTTTTTTATTCTGGATAAGGATCGGATAGTGCGGGGCTGGTACAATGGTATGGACAGCACTCACCTTAATAAGTTGGCCAGCGATGTGGTATTGCTCATGCTGGAAAAAGACAAAAAGAAAAAGCGAAGGCTTTTTGGAAGTTGAGGATTCGTAACATTAATAATAAAACATCAGGCACAAGATGAGCGCAGAAAATATGCTTCAACCCCAAATAGCAAAGAATGATAAATTAGCCCGTTTGCTGATCGGCGTTGTTTCCTTTGTAATATTTACGGCAATCGTATTGCTAAGTAAAATTAAAATAGAGGCAAACCTGGGGTTTGATGTGCATATTTTTGCTTTAATAAATGCTTTAATAAACTCCTTTGTATCCATTTTACTTATTGCCGGCCTCATTGCAGTAAAGCGTCGCAATTATATTTTACACAAAAAAATAATGCTGGGCGCCATAATTCTTTCCGTGCTGTTCCTGGTTTCTTATATCTGTCATCATCTGTTTGCAGGTGAAACACGGTTTGGCGACCTGAATCACGACGGGCTGGTAAGCGATGCCGAAAAATCGGCAGCCGGATCGCTTAGAATTTTTTACTACATCATTCTTGGTACGCATATTCCACTTGCGGGTATCATCCTGCCCTTTATTTTATTTACCGCTTACAGGGGTCTGATAGCAGAATTTCCCGCGCATAAAAAAATAGCACATACCACCTGGCCGGTTTGGTTGTATGTTTCCATAACAGGTGTGCTGGTATACTTATTGATAAGCCCTTATTATTGATATAATTTCTATATATATCTGGTGCAAACTGCAGAGCATTCCATAAGAATTGACCTAAATCAATTTGCTTTTTTTAATAAATTTTAACCTTTAATCCTTCCATTTTTTACAGCGGATTTTATCTTTGCAGCAATTGATTTTAGCCTGAATAAATCAGTTATAAACCCTGCGGCAGTAAACAACGCTACCGCATTTCAACAAACAATTTCCCTAAGTCATGATTCAACATTTAAGAAAGCAAAGGAGAACCATAGCCTGCTTCCTGCTTCTTGGCTTTTTGAATATCATGACCTTTTTGCCTGTAAGCCGTGCGGAAGACAATTCCATTCAAGTGAGCTTCCCCGTATTTAAAAGTGGTGAATGGAATGCTGTTTATGAACAGGATAGCACCACGCCTTCCACCATGCTTGAATTGCTCCTGGAAGATATTGCAGGATTGCAGGACAAGCTCCCCGATCATGAAAAGCCCGGTTCCAGCACACATTTTTTTAATTCCAAGAACAGGATAAGCACCTGCTTTTTCCAGCACTTTATTATTCCACCCGCTATTCCTGAAGTTCAGCCTGCGCTCATTGTAAAACACGACTTTCCTGAAGCTTCTTACTCAGGTAAGCTTCCCCATCTGCAACATCATAATTTTATTTTCAGGCTTACTCCTTTTTGAGGTTGTGAATTATCTCATACAGCATTGCATGTTGTTTACTGTTCACAATTCATTTTAACGCCCCGTCATTAGACCGGGTTTATGTTATTCATTTTTAAATACAACTCTAAAGGATGAAAAATATATGGTATATGGTTGCCGGCATTTTTATGGCAGGATGCTCGGTTAAAGGAAATGTTCAGGATAATAAAGATTTGCCTCAGCTACCCGTTGTAGAAGTATCGCTTAAAGATACTTCTTTACATCATGATTATGTAACGAGCATTGAAGCTGTGAAAAATGTAGAGATCCGCACCAGGGTCCAGGGATTTCTGAATAAGATATTTGTGGATGAAGGACAGGTAGTGAAAAAAGGACAACCTCTTTTTCAGTTAGATGACAAGGAATTTATAATTGCGCTTTCCAGGGTAAAAGCAAATGTAAACAATGCTGTAGCCGAGGCAAAAACCGCCGAAGTAGAACTGATGAGGGTAAAGGGATTACTGGCCAAAGAGATCGTATCGCCAACCGAAAAGGATATGGCGGAGGCTAAATATAAGGCGGCACAGGCCAAAGTAGAAGAAGCCCTGGCTGCTCAAAAGAAAGCGGAAACCAGCCTATCCTATACATTTATACGCTCCCCGTTCGATGGCATTATTAACCGTATTCCCTTTAAAGCCGGCAGCGTGCTCGATGCCGGCGCCCTGCTCACCACTATTTCCGACAATCATGAAGTATACGCCTATTTCAACGTTTCCGAAAACGAATACCTGAATTACCGGAAAACCACAACAGAAAACAGAAATAACAATATTAACCTGCTGCTCGCCGACGGAACAGCCTATCCTTATGCAGGGAAAATCGAAACTGTGGAAGGTGAATTTGATGAAAGCACAGGTTCTATCGCGTTCAGGGCAAGATTTCCCAATCCTTCCAGGCTGCTCAAGCATGGCGCATCGGGTAAAGTAAGACTTACCATAAACGCCGGTGATGCTTTGATCATCCCCCAAAAAGCTGTATTTGAAATACAGGATAAGAATTATGTATTCGTTGTAAACTCCGACAATACGGTTAAAATGACAACTGTGGTGCCGCAAACAAGAATAGCACAATCTTATATCATCAAAGAGGGGCTCAATAAGGGGGATAAAATCGTATACGAGGGTGTACAGCAGATCCGCGAAGGCGCCCGCATACAACCCATTCTTATACACAGGCAATTATAATAAGCCGGCATGCACAGCTGACGGATAATGCATCATGCGGACCCTGCTGCGGATGATGGCAAGGGTGTGAGGTTTGCCCATCAGAACAAGCCGGAGTCTTGTGCGGTTTGTTTTAGTAGCCAGAGCAGGTAAAGTAGCTGCTTTTATATCCCGGCATGCCATAGAACAACCATTTAAAAACCGATCTGTTCCAACAACCGTTTTTTATGATAGAAACATTTATCAGGCGACCCGTATTGTCGCTGGTTATTTCATTGATCATTACTTTGCTGGGTGTGCTGGCGCTGTTTACCCTACCCATTACGCAGTTCCCTGATATTGTGCCGCCCTCGGTAACCGTAACGGCAAGGTATACAGGCGCCAACGCCCAGGTATGCGTTGATGCGGTGGCCACGCCGCTGGAAAGAGCAATTAACGGGGTGCCGGGCATGACTTATATGAATACGGTAACCAGCAACAACGGAGTAACCCTTATAACCATTTCTTTTAAAGTAGGCACAGATCCCGACCTGGCAGCGGTGAATGTGCAGAACAGGGTAACCACCGTGCTGGATGAACTCCCTGAAGAAGTGATAAAAGCCGGCGTTGTAACGGAAAAAGAGGTGAACAGTATGCTGCTTTACCTCAATATCGTGAGTGAAGACACCACTATGGACGAGCAGTTCATTTTTAATTTTACCGACATTAATGTGCTCAAAGAACTAAAGCGCATTGATGGCGTGGGATTCGTTGAAATAATGGGCGCGAAGGATTACGCTATGCGGGTTTGGCTAAAGCCCGATAGAATGCTGGCGTATAATGTATCGGCAGATGAAGTGATTGCGGCCCTGCGTAGCCAGAATGTGGAAGCTGCTCCCGGCAAAACGGGCGAAGGCTCGGGCAAGGAATCCAATGTACTGGAATATGTTTTGCGCTACACCGGTAAGTTTTCGGAACCGGAAGAATATAAAAATATTGTATTGCGTGCAAATGAAGACGGATCGGTGCTCAGGTTAAGGGATATAGCGGGGGTTGAATTCGGCTCGCTTAGCTACAGCATGGTTTCCAAAACTGATGGTAAACCCTCTGCATCCATTATGATCAAACAACGACCGGGTTCCAATGCAAGAGAGGTGATCAGCAATATCAAAGCGCGCATGGCAGACCTGAAAGAATCTTCTTTTGTACCCGGTATGGATTACAATTTCGCCTATGACGTATCACGTTTTCTTGATGCTTCGATCAGCGAAGTATTAAAAACATTGCTGGAAGCTTTTGTGCTGGTATTTATTGTGGTTTTCCTGTTCCTGCAGGATTTTCGTTCTACGCTTATCCCCGCACTGGCGGTGCCGGTAGCGCTCATTGGCACTCTGGCATTTATGCTGGCGCTGGGTTTTTCCATCAATCTGCTTACGCTGTTTGCCCTGGTGCTTGCCATTGGAATTGTGGTAGACAATGCTATTGTGGTAGTGGAAGCCGTACATGTAAAAATGACGGAAGATCATATGGGTGCAATGGATGCCACGATTGCCGCCATGAAAGAGATCACCGGCGCTATTTTGGCCATCACACTGGTCATGTCGGCCGTTTTTGTGCCGGTGGCGTTCCTGTCTGGACCGGTAGGAGTCTTTTACAGGCAATTCTCCTTAACCCTCGCCATTGCCATTGTTATATCGGGCATCAACGCCTTAACGCTTACCCCGGCGCTCTGTGCGCTGATGCTTCGGCATTCCGCACCGGGAAAAAAGAAAAGCCTGCTACAGCGTTTTTTTACCGGCTTCAATAAGGGTTACAACAGCACACAAGGTAAATACCAGCGCCTGATACAATACATCGCAGGCAGAAAAGCAGTGACAATGGGTTTACTGATCATTTTCTTTGTGGCTACATGGGGTAGCAGTGCTGTACTGCCGTCTGGCTTTATTCCTACCGAAGACCAGGGCTTGATCTATGTAAACGTTACTACTCCCGCGGGCTCTACCGTGGAACGTACAGGTAAAGTGCTGGACGAAGTGCAGGAGGCCGCGCAAGACTTAGATGCCGTTGATAATATTTCAACCCTTGCGGGGTACAGTCTGGTTACGGAAGTATCCGGCGCTTCTTACGGCATGGCTATGATCAATATGAAAAGCTGGGAGGAAAGATCGGAATCCGTGAACGATCTTATAAAGATACTGGAGGAAAAGACGAAACATATTACCGATGCCAGTATCGAATTCCTGCCGCCACCTACCGTTCCCGGGTTCGGTAATTCAAGCGGGTTTGAATTCCGGCTTTTAGACAAAACCGGCGGCGAAGACCTGCAGCAAACACAAAAAGTGGCCAATGAGGTGATCGCCGCGGCGGTGAAGTCGGGAGCAGTAGCCAATGCCTTCACCGGGTTCAATCCTAATTTTCCGCAGTACATGATTCATGTAGACCAGGATATGGCTGCAAAAAAAGGTGTGACCATTGAAAATGCCATGAACACGCTGCAAACGCTGCTGGGAAGTTATTATGCCACCAATTTCATCCGGTTTGGGCAGATGTACAAGGTAATGGTACAGGCTTATCCCCAGTATCGCTCCAGTCCCGAAGATATACTTAACCTGTACCTGAAAAATAAAGATGGTGAAATGGTTCCTTTTTCCACCTTTATAAAAATGGAAAGAGTATTTGGACCGGAGCAGTTAACCCGCTATAACATGTATACCTCTGCGCTCATTAACGGCGATGCGGCAGATGGAAAAAGCAGCGGTGATGCCATTAAAGCAGTAGAGGCCGCTGCCAAAGAAGTGCTTCCGAGAGGATTTGATTATGAATGGTCGGGTATGACCAGGGAACAAATCCTGTCGGGCAACCAGGCACTCTACATTTTTATTATCTGTTTGGTATTTGTATACCTCATCCTGGCCGCGCAATACGAAAGCTTCCTGTTGCCATTGCCTGTTATCCTTTCATTGCCTGCGGGAATTTTCGGGTCTTTTTTATCACTGAAACTCGCCGGACTGGAAAACAATATTTATGCGCAGGTAGCACTGGTAATGCTTATTGGCTTACTGGGCAAAAACGCTATTCTTATTGTGGAATTTGCTATCCAGCGAAAAAAGCTGGGATCCTCTATACTGGAGGGAGCTGTAGCTGGAGCAGCTTCCAGGCTAAGACCCATCTTAATGACCTCCTTCGCTTTTATTGCCGGGCTCATTCCTCTTTGTATTGCAACCGGTGCAGGTGCGCTGGGCAACCGTTCCATCGGTATGGCAGCCGCCGGAGGTATGCTTACCGGAACCGTTTTAGGCATTATCCTGATTCCGGGATTGTATGTTGTTTTTGCAGGCATTGAGGAAAAATTGGGAATAAAAAGGAAAATGAAGCTCAAGGTGGCGCCTCTGAAATTTAAAGTAGCACAGGAAAAACAATAAGATGCGGATGTGTGGTATGACCGCCAATGCTGCATGCCTTGCACCGCTTTCATCTATAAAAAATCAATTACACGTCATTTATGAAAAAGATCAGTTCTGCGCTGTATATCCGGTTTTGCGTTTATGCTTTCCTGCTGGTATTTATACCGGCCTGTGTAACCCGGCAGCCAGTTATGCAACATGCCGCTGCGTCCATGCCCGGCAGCTACAGCGGCCGTGCCGACAGTTCCAGTTTAAGCAAGCTTACCCGTGAACAGTTTTTCCACGATACCGTGCTCCTTAGACTGATTGACACAGCTATAAAAAATAATCTTACACTTAAAACCACGGTGGAGAAAATTATGATCGCCAGGGCCCACCTGCTTGCACAAAAAGGCTTGAGGCTTCCTTCCCTGGACGGGTTTGTGTCAGGAGCAGTGGATAAGTACGGTAAATATACCATGACGGGCGTAGGCAATTTTGATACTAACCTTTCGCAGAATATTACGGAAGACCAAAAGGTATCAGACCCAGCCCGTGATTTTTTTCTCGGATTAAAAAGCTCATGGGAAATTGACCTGTGGGGAAAGCTGAAGGCGAAGAAAAGATCTGCCTACAATGCGCTGCTGGCCTCCGAAAAAGGAAGACGTTGGGTGACGACACAACTGGTCATCCAGGTAGCCTCATACTATTATGAGCTGCTGGCTTTAGACAACAGGCTGGAGATCATCCGCAGAAATATTAAATTACAGGAAAAAGCGGTAGAGATCGTGGAGGCACAAATGGAAGGCGGACGCGCCAACGCGCTGGCCGTGCAGCAATTCAGCGCGCATTTGATACATACACTCAGTCTTGAGCAGGAAACCCGGTTAGCTATTATTCAACTTGAGAGTGAAATGAATGTGCTTCTTGGTCGTTTTGCGCAAATGCCTGTTCCCAGGGGCGTGCCCATAAGGCAACAACAAATGCCGCAGTTGATTACCTCCGGTATACCCGCAGATCTGTTAACAAGCCGCCCCGATATACAACAGGCAGAACTGGAGCTGGCGGCCAGCAAAGCCAATGTAACAGCCGCACGGAAAGCCTTTTTGCCTTCGGTTACCCTTACTCCTTACCTGGCAATGAATGCTTTTAAACTACCCTTATTGTTCAACGGCAGCTCGCTTGCTTATGGATTGCTGGGAGGAATTACACAACCTCTCTTTAACCGGCACCAGCTAAAAGCCGGCTTCGCTGTTGCCAGTGCCGACCAAAACATTGCGTTTTATAACTACCGGCAAAGCATTTTACAGGGTTACCAGGAAGTGCTGAGCAATTTAAAGGGGATAGAGCATTACTTGAAAATTGTTGACCTGAACCAGTCTGAAGTGCAGGTGTTGACCGATGCAGTCAATACCTCAAATGAGTTGTACCTGAACGGCTACGCCAGCTATCTGGAAGTGATCACAGCACAAAAAGGTGTGCTCGAAGCTGAACTGAAACGCACTGCTTCACAAAAGGAGTTGCTGACTTTAATACTGGACCTGTACCGTTCACTGGGAGGTGGCTGGGAATAATAAATAAGCAAATGCCGGGTATTGGCCGGTCATTTTATTTTTAACTTTAAAAAATAAACGGCCCGCGGCAATGCGTATTACAGAAAAAATAAAGGAATCTCCCAATTATAAAAAAGGCTCCTTCCGGAATCTTTCCGCAACGTCTGTAATGGCAAAAGACTGTTCATGGTATAAGATAATAAGAGATAGCTTTAACCGGCCAAAAGAAATTCGTCCTTCCGGACCCCTTCCATCCATAAAAACGGATATTAAAAATCTCTTTTCAGAAAAGCCGGTAATCATATGGTTCGGACATTCTTCTTATTTTATCCATATCAGGGGAAAAAATATTCTCGTTGATCCTGTTTTTAGCGGGCATGCCTCACCAGTCCCTTTCATGGTCAGAGCATTTGCAGGTACAGATATATACACGCCCGATGACTTACCACCTATAGATCTGATGATTCTCACGCACAATCATTATGATCATCTCGATACGGGTACCATTGCACTGCTTAAAGCTAAAACCAATGCTTACTGTACTCCCCTGGGCGTAGGCGCCAGCTTTCAAAAACTTCATGTTCCCTCCATAACGGAATTAGACTGGTGGGAAACGGAACGCATAACGAATGATATTGAAGTTACGGCAACACCCGCCAGACATTTTTCGGGACGAGGGTTGAAAAGGGGCGGCTCACTGTGGAGCTCTTTTGTACTTAATGTTTTTGGCTATACCTTATACATTGGAGGGGATTCGGGATATGATGCACATTTTAAAGAAATAGGAAAAAAATTCAGCGGATTTGACCTGGCGATCCTTGAATGTGGTCAATACAATACTTCCTGGCCATTTATACACATGATGCCCGAGGAAACTGTGCAGGCAAATATTGATCTCAAAGCAAAATGGTTACTTCCCGTACACTGGGGAAAATTTGCGTTAGCCAATCATCCGTGGAATGAGCCTGTGGCAAGAGCCGTAAAAAAAGCGGCCGAACTAAATGTAAATATCACTACACCGATGATAGGCGAACCCGTAATTATAAATGAAAGTTATCCGGGCAGAGCCTGGTGGAATGATTATTAGTTCAACGGCCAAACTTCATTCATTTCAGGCATTAGCAGTAACGCTCCATGTGTACTTAACTGTGGGTTAACAATAAAAGAAGCGGTGGGCAATATTTTTTAAATAATTAAAAACATATTTGTGCATATTAATTCTTCCAATCGCTTTGGTATGCGTTCCGCCACTTTAAAATGGATAGTGCTTACAGGTGCTGTTGTTATCGGGCTAATCATTGCTATCCAGTTATACTGGTTGAACCATATCTACAAATTAGAGCAGAAACAGTTTGATACCAATGTGGTGAAAAGCATTCGCGGACTTTTTGAGGATATTAATCTTTCAGACAGCCCGGGCAGCCATTTGCAGCAAATGGTTACCCTGCGGCCATCACGCAATACTTTTGTTGTAAAAATCAGTACCCTGCCGCATAACGACACCCTGGTATTTTATTTGACCCGTGAGTTGATGGATTTCGACATTTTAACCGAATGCAATGTGGCTTTATATGATAAAACAAAACAGGATTATATTTTTCAGGAAAACATTCCTTCTCCGGCTTCTGACCCGCCGTTGAAGTCTGAACCCTTAGAAGCATATCCTGCAAATTATCATTATATTCTTCTGCATTTTCCAGACAGGAGCGGGTATATTTTATCGCAAATGAATTTATGGATAATAGGCAGCATTGTTTTAGTGCTGGTATTAATAGGTTTGGCTGTGAGTATGTTTTATTTCTATAAACAAAAGTTTCTCATAGAAATACAAAAAGACTTCGTAAATAATTTTACGCATGAATTTAAAACGCCCCTGGCCGTGATGAAAATAGCATCAGAGGTATTGGCGCAGCCTGGTATAATAAATCAACCCGACCGGATGGAAAAATACACCACCATTATTTCACACGAAACAGAACACCTGCAAAACCAGGTAGAACAATTATTAAAAATGGCGGTGCTGGAACAAAATGAACTTCGTGTAAAGATGGAATCTATTCCGGTAAAGGAACTTATTGATCAGGCAATATCCAAACTGCAACCCCTGGCAGAAGCGGAAGAAGCAAAGATTGAAATTAAAATTGAAGATGATGATATTGCTGTTACAGCCGATAAAACACATCTTGAGCTGGCCATTGTTAACCTCATCGAAAATGCAATAAAATACTCCCGCACACCTTTAATAATAATTGAAGCAGGGAAAAACGGAGCGGAAAGTTATATATCGGTAAAAGACAATGGGGTAGGTATTGATAAAAAATATTTTAAAAATATCTTTAAGAAATTCTACCGGGTACCCACAGGCGATGTGCATAATGTAAAAGGATTTGGGTTAGGCCTGAATTTTGTTAAAAAAATAGTAGATGCCCACAATGGAAGAATTGTCGTAAACAGCGTGCCGGGTATCGGCACAGAATTTAAAATTATTTTACCCGGATAAACACTTTTATTATGCAACCGAAAGCCAGGGTTTTACTTGCCGAAGACGACCTGTCATTGGGTTATGTTATTAAAGATAACCTGGAGCAGGAAGGCTATAATGTATTGCTTTGTGCAGATGGAGAACAGGCGCTGCAATACTTTCAAAAGGGCGAATTTGACATTTGCCTTTTAGATATAATGATGCCTGCCAGAGACGGTTTTAGTGTGGCAAAAAAAATCCGCCAGAAAAGCGATCTTATCCCTATTTTATTTATTACAGCCAAATCAATGGAGGAAGATAAACTGAAGGGATTTACCAGCGGAGCCGACGATTATATTACGAAACCGTTCAGTATGAAAGAATTATTGATGCGGATGGAAGTATTCTTACGCAGAACAAAAAAATTATTCTCTGACCAGGCATTGGAATATAAACTGGGTAAAATGCACTTTTCGTATACCGATCTTAAAATTTACAGTGGCGAAGAAGTTTCCAATTTAACACAGAAAGAAGCGGACCTGTTGAAATTTTTATGTGAGCATCCCAATCATATTTTAAAAAGAGATGAAGTATTGCTGAATGTATGGGGAAAAGATGATTATTTCCTGGGCAGAAGCATGGATGTTTTTGTTACCAAGCTCCGCAAGCACTTTAAAAACGATGATTCAGTTAATCTTGAAACAATACATGGCGTAGGGTTCCGGCTTAATACCCCCACATAGTTTTTGTTTTGCATTATTTAGTATATACTGCCGTACACATGCGGAGTTACCTTTCCCTGACTGTTTTTCACTAAGTTTGATAAGGCATACTTAAAAAAAGTTTATGAACAGTACATGCTTTATCAATAAAAAGGAATATCCCGATGAGGAACTACTAACGGGCTCCCAACTCAGAAAGCCTTTATATGATTTTATAAGGGAGCAGCATCCCGATTTTAACGAAAAAAGCAATATTTCAGCAGATGCATTGCAGGAACAGCGTAAACTGTATATTGAGGTCCTCCTGCGACAGGAAATTGGCGAATTAACAGCGGCCGAAAAAGAAGTGGTAGGCAGTATAATGGATAACCAGATCCTTTCTGAGAATATCTTTTTACAATCTGCCGAAAAAATCAGTCCCGGTGAAAAGCTGGCCGACCGTGTGGCTGCATTTGGCGGAAGCTGGACCTTTATTTCCATATTCTTTTTTCTGTTGCTTACCTGGATGGGCATCAACCTATACCTGCTGCATGACAGGGGGTTTGACCCTTACCCCTTCATATTGCTCAATTTGGTGCTGTCATGCCTGGCAGCTATACAGGCGCCCATTATTATGATGAGCCAGAACAGGCAGGAAACCAAAGACCGGGCAAGAGGTGAACACGATTATAAGATCAATCTTAAAGCAGAACTGGAAATTCGTCTCCTTCATGAAAAAATTGATCATTTACTCCTTGATCAAAACAGGAAGCTGCTGGAAATACAACAAACACAAAACGATATGTTCAGCCGCATAGCTAAAAGATTAGAAGCGCAATAAAGGCAACAGTAAAAAATATACATACCAAACGGAACGGCTATACGCAGTTTAGGAGTAGTTGTGCAAAATATAATCTCTTTTTCTAAAAGAAATGAACTAACTTAATACCACTAAAAGTTCTTTTTATGATACATCTAACGATTTCCCGCATAGCCATATGGCTTCTGGCCATTGTTATGATTATCTTCGGCATTATGCATTTCACCAATCCAAATGAAATGCTCAACTATGTGCCGTTGTATCTTCCAAAAGGAATAGTATGGGTTTATTTTGTTGGCATTGCTTTTATACTTGCTGCCATAGCCTTTATAACCAACCGTTACATATCTCTTGCAGGCTACCTCCTGGCTGCTTTATTGGTTATGTTTGTAATATTGATTCACATTCCCAATCATTTAAATTCAGGTGATCCCATGATGCGGCAATTGGCGCTTGTTAATGCACTAAAAGATACTGCCATAGCCGGATTCTCCATGTATATTGCCAGTATTGCGAGGCACCAGCGCCTGACTGAATCCGACAAGTAAATGCCGGCCTTAATAATCCCTAACGCGTTTTACGATACAACAACTACATTTACACATCACCGTAGGTGCAGGCAGCATCGGAATGCCAATTTTCGTGCAGCAAGAAAAAGAGAAAAATGATTACCATTTTTCCGCTTTAGCCTTAGTATTTTCAGTTTATTTTACCGATAATGCCTTATCAATAATAAAATCAAGATTGGTACGATGAGCCCGTGTTTGCTCATTGGCAGATACAGCTGTGCCCAGCATTGATTTTACTTTTTTCAGTGAAGATAACGCCGCCGCTTTTGAAGCATTATCATACGTGTTTGGCAACGAACTGCCGGCAATTGCCACCAACGCCTTTACATATTCAGTTTGCAGGTTTATCCTGTAGAGATTAACATTGGTTTTGAGATCTGCAGCAAAGAAATATTTATTCAGATCCGATGTAAGATTGGCTGTACTGTAGGCGTTACCATACAGCCCGCTGTTGTTGATGCGCTGCAAAGTAACCGGGTGCAGCAATTGTGCCAATACAGATAACTGAATGCTCTGAGCGGTTGACTGGGGTTTATAATCTTCCGTAGAACCAAAGAAATTAAAACCCCTGCGTTGAAGCTGCAGGTAGGGGTACAGCGATGCATCTGCATTGAACACATTGGGCGAAAAAATATATTTATTCAGTAACGCAAGGGCGCTCTTCTGTGTTTCCGCCGAAACAGGCGTAAAGGGTTTACTGATGGCTTTTTGTTCGGGGAAACTTCTGTCTACATACACCCCGCCAATATAACGGCTAACCGCACTGGCCATTTGTGCCCGCTGGCTCTGCAGCATCAGGTAACGCTGCCGCAATTGATGGTAGCTTTGCCCGGGCCTGGTGTATCTTTCCTTTAATTTGGGCAATAATGAATTAACGAGTTTAAAACGGTCCTCGGCATAGGTAATCATATCGTTACTCATATCGTTGATCATCACCCTGGGATCTATTCCTCCTCCCGGCGAACGCATATCATCTGCATCATTGCCAAAAGTGAGTTGTGGATCCGTGCTGCGACTGAGTATTTTATTGAGTGCTGATTGCTCTTCAGCAGCAGCAAAAGGAGTATAGCCGTATTCGATAGCCCATATATCATAAGGGCCTGCTTTGGTTGTATAATAATTTCCCTGCTTACTTCGGTCCAGGCTTACATTAATGGCGGGATAATCCATTACCGAGCCGATCATTCCAATTTTATCGGTAATGGTTTTATCATTGATTTGCGCCGGGCTAAGCATCTGGCTGGCCTTCATATTGTGATTCAATCCCAGTGTATGCCCCATTTCATGCATGATAAGGTAAATCAGAAATTCCCGGTGCATCTCTTTCACGGTCTCCGGCTTATTATCCAGCGCTTCCAGTACAGTAAGCCCGGCAATATATTGTGATTGTAATTCACGGGCAACATCACAAAACTGAAGCTGATTTTTATTAAAGCTTAATTGTGGTTCTTTATACCCGTCAGCTTCCCATGGCAATCGCGCTCCTGGAAAGCCCGTTGCACCGCTACCATTGAACAGGTCGTCATAATTAACCGTACCCGCGCCGCTTCTCCACTCAACAGTTATATCTGCACCTAAAATTTGGCCCGTGCGGGGGTTAAAAAAGCTGGGGCCTATGGCGCCATAGCTTGGGTAAGGGCTGCTTACCCAGCGAATAACATTATACCGGATATCTGCCGGATCCCAGGTAGCGGTATCGGGCATGATCTTCATAACAATGGCATTTTTAAACCCTGCTTTCTCAAAAGCCTCATTCCATTTTTCGCCTGCTTCTTTAATAATTTCCCTGTACTCAACCGGAGTGGTATTTTCAATCCAGTATACTACAGGTTCCACTGGTTCGCTTATGGCTGCAGCAGGGTCTTTTTTTGCGAGATGCCAACGGCTGATAAAGTCTTTATACGGCGTAGCTGATACAGAAGTAAGATCCTGCACTTCCGCTCCAAAATAACCTACACGCGGATCATCACGGCGCGGACGGTAATCGTTTTGCGGCATAGCAAGAAAAGAATGCTGCATGCGAATGCGGTTATAACGTGCATCTGTAATGTCGTCTCCTCCCTGGTTAAAAGGCATTGGATTATCGTATACGAGATCTACCACCACGTCGGTATTATCGGGGTACGATCTTATATGGCTGTATTTTGATTTGCCTGCATTAAGCATCCCTAAATTGAATACTGCCGTGGGGGGTGTGCCCGGCGCTACCAAAGGCTTTACAGGATCCATTTTCTCGCTCAAAAACAATCCATCAGCAGCTACCAGGTAGCCCAATGAATCTTCAGCAACTATTTTTTCCGAAAAAAAGAGAGCTGGTGCTGCGTCTACATTGGCGGCCTTGCTAACAGCATTGGACGAATCGTAATGAAAACTGGTGTTTTGCCGTGCAAATTCCAGCTTGTCAAACGCTTTGCCGATGCTAAAGGCAAATGTGGCTCTTATCATATTCTGGTTCAGGTAAAGTTTTGTTGGTCCGCCCATGGAAAAGCTCTGGTATATATATTCTTTCCCGAGCTGATCCTTCTTTATATACAACTGCACACTGCCGGTTGCCGTGTCCTGGTATATCGTAAAAAGTCCATCGGTTTTTTTACTTGATTTTATCTTTTCAGCTATAGTGGCTTTGGGCGGTTTAGGAGGTGTTTTTTTTGTTGTATCAACAACCGGCGCGGGAACAGCATCGGTTTTTTTTTGTTTTTTTTGCGCCAGCACAGCAACGCCGATCAAACAGCAGCTCAATGCCAGCAAGGCAGCTTTTTTATACATAAACGGTATTTTTCTCCAAGATAGAGTGTTTGGTATTGATAGCAGCAATATTTTTGTGAGAGGCTATTAACTGGGTTAACAGAATAAAAAGAATTACGAAAGGCAAAAGCTGGCCAAAGTAAAGTTCAACTTATTACTAATCAATACTCAAGATGCTTGTTTATATAAAAGCAAAGTCTATTTACTATCCGTTCTTGAATAAATATCTGTTTATTTGTATCAGTCTTCTGTCTTCTAAAAATATATCGCATGATTGTTTAAGAGTCCTGGTTAACTTAGGGGTTTATTACTAAATTTGTTATCAAACCTGCATATTTATAGATATGATTTACAAAATACAAGATGTCCAGGAAGAATTGTCTGTAGTTGCAGAAGAAATGGAGCAATATATTCGAAAGAAGAAAATTAAGGTGGGTAAAGATGGGGCAATTACTACTCAAGCATACCAGACACTTCTTGAGTTTTATGCTGCTGAGAATGATGTCATAAACGAAAATCCAGTTTATGTACTCAATGGCAATAAAATAGAGGTCAAAACAAAACCCTTTTTTGAAAGTGAAAACCATAGGGTTTCAATATTTCAGGACGATGCTATTAATTTTTTAAAAAACCTGCCAGCCGCAAGTGTTGATGTAATTACCACAGATCCCGCTTATTCGGGAATGAATCAAAAATTAAAGTTGGGAAGTGGCAAAATAATAGGAAAATATAGTGATGCTGGAAAAGGTCATGCGAAATGGTTTGAGGAATTTCATGATACAGAACAGAACTATAAAGCTTTCTTGCAGGAATGCTATAGGGTATTAAAGAGTAACAGGCATATTTATATAATGTTTGATTCATATTCCCTTTTAACCCTTGCTCCAATTGTTCGAGATGTTTTTGAAGTAAAGAATCTTCTTTGTTGGGATAAAGTAAACATTGGACTTGGGCATTATTTCAGAAGGAGACATGAGTTTATAATGTTTGCAAGTAAAGGAAAACGTTCCTTGAACTCCAAAAGCATTCCTGATGTTTGGAAAATTAAAAGAGTAGCAGGGGCGCAATACCCAACACAAAAACCAACAGAAGTTTTTGAATTGATGCTAAAGGGAAGTGCAGAAAAGGATTTTGTTGTTTGTGATCCATTTCTCGGTAGTGGTTCATCTGCTATTGCGGCAATAAAAAGTAATTGCAAATTTTTAGGCTGCGATATTTCAGAAAAATCAATTTCCTTTTCAAAGGAAAGAATTGAACAGTTTTTAAAAACAAAAGCAGATATGTATCAAAAGGCATCTCTTCTAGGCGATGATGAAGCGATGACAAAATTATTTATGAATGGCAAATCTAAGTAAAACACGAACTGTATTTGCCTTCACTTCTCCCCGAACAATTGAAAAGATTATTCCAGAAATTCATGTACTTGTTGACTCTTTTGCGGGCCAGGAATGGAATACAGAAACCCAAATTGCTTTTTTCCATAATCTATTTAATTCTCAATTCTACGAAGGGGACAAAATACCTGACAATATATCCCTTGCGGCAAGGGATAGAATTACGAGAGCACCCAAAGCCTTAGGCTTTGTTGATTTAAAGCCCAAAATAAAGCTTACAGAAGTTGGCGAAAAATTATTGAGCGGAATAAGAGTGCATGAAGTAATCGCAAAGCAACTTTTTAAATTTCAGCTTCCATCTCCATATCATAAAGTTTCTGCGGAAAAAGGATTTGGTGTAAGGCCATATTTAGAATTGTTGCGACTTACAAATGAATTAGGAAATTTATCAAAAACGGAAATTGCGATATTCTTTGTGCAAATGACTCATCACAACAAATTTAATTCTGTAGTTGGTGCTATCAAAAAATTTCGTGAAGATGCTAAGAAAAATAATAAGAATAGAAAAGAATTTATTGAAGAAAAGTTCACAAAGGAAATTCTTAAAATTTATGCCGCGGATATCAAAGCCAACAGTTTAAAAACCCGTGAGAGTGACGATGCATCCCTTACTAAGTTTGTAAAAACTAAAAAAGGCAATCATATTGATTATGCGGACGCATTTATCCGTTATTTAAGAGCGACACAACTGATTACATTTGATAAGAAAACGTTTAGAATAATTATTGCTCCTTCAAGAATTTCTGAGGTTAATTATATCCTTAAAAAAGTTGACAGAAGGGCTTTGGCATACAACACTGAATCAGACTATAAAAAGTATCTTTTTAATCCATCATCTTTATTGTTGCTTACCGATAATAGAGAATATCTTGAAAAGCGGCTTGCAAAATTATCTGTCCGGTTTAATTCACAGGCAAATATTGATTCACTAAAAGATTTGTTAGATGTTACTGAAAAGAAAATGATTTCTGTTGCCATTCAGGAAACAGAAGCGTCATTGAAGAACTACAAAGAGTTTGATGATGTGATTGAAGTATTTGATAAAATTACAAAGAAGGATGTTCCAGATCCTCCTCTTTATTTAGAATGGAATGTTTGGCGGTCATTCGTAATGATGAATTATGCGAAGGATATAATTGGGAATTTTAAAATTGATTTAGATGGAGTTCCTTTATCAACGGCAGGTGGAAATGTTGCCGATATAGAGATACAATATGAAGGTTTTAAAGTGCTTGTCGAAGTAACTATGTCTACAGGGCAAAAGCAATATGAAATGGAAAATGAATCTGTTGCAAGACATTATGGAAGAGTTCAAAATGCAACTGAAGAGCCTGTTTATTGTATTTTTATTGCTCCAAAAATCAATGAGGCTACACTTGCTTATTTTTACGATAAAAATATTAAAGCTCCTAAATTTTACGGCGGTAAAACGAGAATTGTCCCAATGCATCTCAGCCAATTTATCGCATTTTTAACTATTGCAAAGAACAATGGATTTAATCATTCAAGGATTCTCAAAGCTTATCTGGATTCAATGATTAAGAACAATCGGTCGGTTGATGATGAAACAATCTGGTCTCAACAAATTCATGATTCTATACATGTCTGGACAGGTTAGCCCATTATTTTTTAAGTATAAGCAAAATTCTTTAATCCGCATTCGCATTTTTCACTTTTTCATCTTCAATCTTCCTGCTCTCATATTCGTCTTTGATTTGCCATTTCCAGCGGTTATGGCTCCATAGGTATACCTCCGGTTGCTTACGTATCACTTCTTCAAGGTAGCGTACATATTGGAGTGTAAGTTCCCCTTCTTTCATGGCTGCCGGGTGCAGGCTGGCTAATTTCGTTTCAACAAGGTAGTATCCTCTTTTGGGTTTGGAAAACCGGGCAAATACAACTGGAATATCATTTAAGCGTGCATTTTTTTCAGGGCCCGTTACAAAAGGCGTCCAGCGGTCAAAAAATTTCACCCAATGCCCCCGTGAAGGATCACCCGGATTTTGGTCGGCTACCAGTGCCAGCAGGTATTGTTTATTGCGGTAGGGCAACATGGCGTTTTTCATATCCGTTGCAGGCAACATGGTAGTGCCCGTTCTTTCCCGAAAATATTTAAACAGCCTGTCAAGTACTTTATTACCAATAGGTATATAAACGGCAAGATATGGATAGAGCAGCTCCTTCGCCACTCTTACATTCACCCATTCCCAGTTAAAATTATGTCCCGCATGCACCTGGCAACTTTTACCGGTTCGATACAGCTCATTAAATACCGATGGATCAAATTGTATCCTTTTGCGGAGACTTTTTTCAGATATTGAAAGCAGCTTGATGGCCTCCAGGAAAGTGTCGGTGAAATTCCTGTAAAACTTTTTGATGAGCGCCATTTTTTCCTTTTCTGTTTTCTCCGGGAAAGCGATAGAAAGGTTTTTCATCAATACTTTTCTGCGATACCCTAAAACATAATGCAGTAAAAAACTGATGAAATCGGATATACGGTAGATGATCCACAACGGCAGAAAAGAAAACAGGTACAGTAAGCCAAGAATAAGATAATACATGGATGCAAAGATAAAAAGGATTTGAAATTACCAGCGATCAGCTTTCAGCCGTGAGCTATCGGTGAGTTCTTGCTGCTTTCTGATTTGTTAGTTTATCATGTATTCCTTCGGATTTCAAGCTTAAGGCTTCGGATTTTGTTCACAATGCGATCTGACCCTCCCCGTGTCGGGTGCCGGCCGTATTCCTTTCGATTTTCGGGCTTCTGATCTACAGTACAATATTCTGCACCTGTTCACTTTTATGCGGATAATCGGTGTTGAAATGAAGTCCCCGGCTTTCGTGCCTGAACTGAGCCGATTTAACAATAAGATACCCTACAGTGATCATATTGCGCAACTGGCAAAGCTGGGGGGATACTTCTGTGGTTTTATACAGCTCTTCCGTTTCTTCATGCATCATATCTAAGCGACGCATAGCACGTTCCAGCCGGGTGTTGGTTCGCACAATGCCTACATAATCACTCATCAGCAGCTGCAGTTCTTTTAAGCTCTGGGTAATCAGGATCATTTCCTTTGGAGCGGTGGTGCCTTCGGCGCGCCAGTCGGGTATGGCATTGCGGTGCCAGTTTCCCCACTCCCTGCCCGAATGATCGTTTATTTTCTTTACCGCATCAACATATGCTCTGTGCGCAAACACCATTGCTTCAAGCAGGGAATTGCTGGCCAGCCTGTTTGCCCCGTGCAAACCCGTGGAGGCGCATTCGCCCGCTGCATACAAATGCCGGATTGAAGTTCTTGCCCATTCATCGGTTTTAATACCACCGCAACTGTAGTGCGCGGCAGGCGCCACGGGAATCATATCTTTGGCCACATCAATACCAATGGATAAACATTTTTCGTGGATATTGGGAAAGTGATGCAGGAACTTTTCCTGGTTCATACCGAGGCAATCCAACCACACATGTTCCGTACCAGTTCTTTTCATTTCATTGTCTATAGCTCTTGCAACAATATCGCGGGGAGCAAGGTCTTTGCGGGCGTCATATCTTTCCATAAAAGCTTCCCCATCGCCGTTGCGTAAAATACCACCATCGCCCCTTACCGCTTCGGTTATCAAAAAGGCCTGCCCTTTTACGCCGGGCTCATATAATGCGGTAGGATGAAACTGGATGAACTCCATATTTTCAATTCTTCCTTTCGCTCTATAGGCCATAGCCACACCATCACCGGTGGCAATAACAGGATTGGTAGTGGTACGGTATACCTGCCCGTTACCACCGGTAGCGAGCAGGGTAATAGCGGCGCTTACCTTTTCTATTTTTTTTGTACGAAGATTTAAAGCATACACGCCAAAGCATTCAATATCGGGTGTGGCTTTGGTTACCAGATAACCCAGGTGGTGCTGTGTAATAATGTCTACCACAAAGCAATGGGTGATTACCTCTATATTGGATTGCGTTTTTATCGCTTCTAAGAGCGCTCTTTCCATTTCCCTGCCGGTTACATCTTTGTGGTGAAGTATGCGAAACTCGCTATGACCTCCTTCTTTCCCGAGCGCATAATCGCCATCCGGTTCCTTATCAAACTTAGTACCCCATTCTATCATTTCCTTTATCCTGTCTACTCCTTCTTTTACCACTATCTCCACCGTTCTTTGATTGCATAATCCATCTCCGGCGATCAATGTATCTTCTATGTGTTTTTCAAAGCTGTCATTTTCATTGTCCCATACACCCGCAATGCCACCCTGGGCATACTTGGTGTTGGTTTCGTCTGAAGTGGTTTTGGTAAAAATGAGTACTTTTTTATCGGGGCAGTCGCGGGCAACTTTTAAGGCATAGGTGAGTCCTGCAATGCCGGAGCCTATAACAAGAAAATCGGTTTGCATGATTTTAGATCAATATTTGATGCAAGTTAAGGTGGATAATTTGAAAACATGGCTATTGGTATGAGCGTCAATTAACGATAGCATGAATACTACTTTCTTCGAATTTCAAATTTGAATTTTGATTTGCCTTTTGTGATTTGGTTCTTGTTATTTGCTTTTTGATACTATGTATTTCCCCGGATTTCCGGCTTCGGATTTCAAGCTTAAGACATCGGATTTGAAAATTTTTTGGTTCTTGTCTTTTGGTTCTTGCTATTTTTTACCCATTCTCTTCCTGATACTTTGCCAAACCGGTTGCACATCGGGTGAAAGTTTGAAATAGATAACGCTGCCGCCATACAACAAAACGAATGCGGCACTGCGTAAAAACAACCCCGTAAAGCCATGCAGGTTCCTGAAAGCAAAATAACAGGCGGCATAACAACAAACCGCCACAATTATGGTATAAAAGCTGGCAGGCGTAAAAGGTTGTAGTTTGAATTTTTTGTATAAAAAAACCAACCGTATCATATTGTAAAGAGATACTGAAACCAGCGTTGCGATAGCCGGACCGACTATGCCGTATTGTTTTGCCATTATATAAGTAAGTGGCAGAGTTACTGCCAGCAAAACAACCCCGCTTATGAGCTCAAATCTCCAGTAGTTAGACGTGCCGATAATCTGTGCGTTGAGGCCGGTGCCCAGGTCTATAACTTTGGTTAGGCCAATGAACATAAAGGCACTGAAGCCCAAAGCATATTCGGGCTTAAGCTTAAATGTAAACACCGCTTCTGTATAATTAAGCGCTATTAATATAAAAATACCCACAGCAAACAACAACAGGTTGATGGATGAACGCTGGTAAATTTTTTGAAGTGTTCGCAGGTCTTTATCCTTCCAGGCCTGTGAAAGATGGGCAATGGTTGCTGCAATCACTCCTCTTTGAGGCGCCTGTATGATGCTTGTCATGGTTTGGGCAAGCGTAAATATGGCAGCCTTCTCCAATCCGTCTTCCAGTACTGATGCAATTACCATGGTATCAAATATGCCCGACAACGTAAAGACCAGCATACCCGAATACACAAAAAGACAGAAAGAAACGATCTTAGCCGACAATCGTCGGGTAACCTTGCTTATGGAGAAACTAAGGTGCAGCTTACCCGTTGCCGCAAGATATATAAGCAAGCTGATGGCCACAAGCGGATAACCAAATATATACAGCTTAATGAACACATCAAAATCGGTAATTACCTGAAAAACAAATAATACGATCAACACCGTCGTCCATAACCGCCACTGCACTTCCCGCAAAAAATTGGTAACAACAGGTCTCCGGATGCTTTGGGTATATGCTTCGAGGATAGTATATACAGTAAGCCCAAGCCCCATGGGGAAAATCCAGAAATAATAATTCACCAGTTGCGGTGCATTAGCGCTGTATTTTTTGATTACGAGGTCTTTAAACAGCCAGCCGCCAATGGCCACCATTACAAAGCCTGCAAGCCCTACTGCCAGTGCTAAAGAAAGTATGTCATTTTTGTGATCAGGAAGATGATGGCTGTAATAAGGGTAAAACTTGAAGATAAAAGAAGGCATGCCGAACGTTGCTAATGCCTGCATCATTGTTGAAACAGCAATAAACACCTGAGTAAGTCCATACTGGTCTGTAGTAAACAGCCCTTCCCGGGTAAAGAAATACACATTGAGCATACCCACAGCAAAACCCATATATATCACTAAGGAGGAAATAATGCTCTGCCTTCTGATTGTGCTCATGCGGTAAAGATAATCCTGTAAAATAAAAACTATTCCCGGCTCCTGCACATATTTGTTAATGAGCAAATTGCCGGCAGCATTTTGTATTGGCAAAGGCTGGAAAGAAATTGCCTTACTCTGGCTCGCCTTTTCCGGGGTTGACTGTTTGCTTGAACAATTCAGTTCATCATCAAACAACCATTCAAAAAATTAAAATTTGGTTTATGAGTTGCTGTGGTAAAAAAACAGCCGCGCTAAATGCCGGGTCTTATCTGCATTCACCGACGCCGAATCATAAAAAAGTGAACATGGGAACTGCTTTTGGTACAGTTCAAATTGAATATACAGGAAACGCGGGATTTAGTATGACCGGGAGCAGAACAGGCAGGCGGTACAATTTTAACAGAAAAGGCGAAGTGCTGATCGCTGATCCGCAAGACGAAGCCGGTTTGCTGATCTATCCCAATCTGCAAAAAAACAGGTAAATCAGGGCTCTACCCATACTTCACTTTCTTTAAGCAACTTAATAAGTTCCTCAACGGCTATACTGCTGTCTACGGAACGCTTCACTACTTCCTTTCCCCTGTATAAAGTTATTTTGCCCGGCCCGCTGCCTACATAGCCAAAATCGGCATCAGCCATTTCACCGGGACCGTTTACGATGCATCCCATAATAGCAATCTTAACGCCTTTGAGATGATTGGTAACTGCACGTATTTTGGCAGTGGTTTCCTGTAAATCAAATAAGGTTCTGCCGCAGGAAGGGCAGGAAATGTATTCGGTTTTTGAAATGCGCGTACGCGTTGCCTGGAGGATGCTGAAAGCCGTGCTGTTGATAAATTGCTCAGGGCTTTTATTATCAACATAATTTCTTCCACTGGCATTGAGTTGCCCGTAACTACTGGCAAGCAGTGCATAGCTGCCTGCAGTCATCCCCAAACAAATACCATCGCCAAAGCCGTCTAAGAACAAGGCACCGGTTTCCGTGGCAAAATGTATAAGGTGCTCATCGGGCGTTTGCCAGTTGCTATCGCTTATCAATACAGCAGGATTACGCATATCTTTTTGCAACAACTTCGTAAACATGTGCCGTACAGATTGCATCGCATTCTTATTGGTACTGCTCAGGGCGAGCACTACAGCAGTATCATTTTTTATTTTATCCAGTTTATCTATATCGAACGCATCTCCCCGGCTAAAACAATCGGGCATTACAATATTTAATATGTCGCTTTTTTGTTGATGACCAGCATTAAGATATTCCTCCAAAGAAAACAAAGGATAATATTTTTCCTTATTTGGGCAACGAAGCCAATTTTTTGCAGGCAGTATCACTTTTAAGGTTCCTGGTAATGCAAAAGACAGTTCATCACCGCCAGAAAAAATATAGTCGGCTGCGAGATCGCTGATGTTCCACTTATCAAGCGCCTCATCATAGCTGTATCCTATACGTTGTAAAACTTCCTTTGTAATGGCGCCGGCCTTACTCAGATCTGCTATAACCACGGGAACATTGTGCCCGCCGATATGATTAACCACAAAAGTTTCCCGCCGCTTATACCCGAAGGGGGAGTATAATGGAGTGGTAAGGGGTAAGGAATAAGAAGGGGTAAGGGGTGGATGGGGAATGGTGAGTGAATCCGCAGAATAGCGTTTCACAATATCACGGCATACAGGTATTTCAAATTCGGGGTCTTCGGTTAAGGATACCCGTATGGTGTCACCTATGCCGTCTTCCAGCAAGGCGCCGATACCGATGGCAGATTTTATTCTTCCATCCTCGCCGTCACCCGCTTCTGTTACACCAAGATGCAGCGGGTAACACTCCTTAAACTCGTCAGCCATTTGCCTTACCAGCAAACGGTAAGCCTGCACCATTACCTGCGGATTACTGGACTTCATGCTCAGTACAATATTGTGAAAACTTTCATCGCGGGCAATTCGCAAAAATTCCATAGCGCTTTCCACCATGCCCATAGGCGTATCGCCATACCGGCTCATAATGCGGTCGCTCAGCGAACCATGATTGGTTCCAATGCGCATAGCCGTTCCGTATTCCCTGCAAATTTTCACCAATGGGGTAAAGCGCTGCTTGATCCTTTCTATTTCAGAATGATATGCGCTATCGGTGTATTCAATAAATTCAAACTTCTTTTTATCAATATAGTTGCCGGGGTTTATACGAACCTTTTCAACAATCCGTGCTGCAATTTCGGCTGCATTGGGTGTAAAATGAATATCTGCGATAAGTGGAGTGCTGTACCCTCTTTTGCGGAGTTCGTTCTTAATGTTCAGCAGGTTTTCCGCCTCTCTTTTACTGGGCGCCGTAATGCGCACCATTTCCGCACCGGCTTCGATGCAACGAACAGACTGATCTACCGTTGCCAGGGTATCCATGGTGTCGGTAGTGGTCATGGTTTGCAGGCGAATAGGATGAAAATTGCCCGTTAACAATCCCCCAATATTTACTTCCCTGGTTTTAAGCCTTTTATATTCAGTCAGGGATTCACAATACCATTGCATAACAAATAATAATAAGTAAGTATAAAAGAAAACTAAGGGCAAAGGTAAACAAAACTAAAATGGCAGGAGGGGCAATCAGCCCTTAGCCATTAGCCATCAGTATCAAAAAATATATCAATATTCCACAGTATATTCAGCCGTTTCTGGCCGGTTGAGCATATCGCTCAGCGTTGTTAAAAAGGTGAGCGTTTTTTTATCGTCCGACAAAATGGTTTGGTTGCCCTTATATTTTTTTACTTTCTTAGGTAAAACAACAATCGTTTTATAATTCATATCTCCCATCATCATCGCCATCTGTTGCAGCATTTGCATAGCGGAATCGTTTTGTATCTTATTATTGAACAAATCTTTATTGACGAGCGTATTGGACAATTTTCCCGGCGCGGCGGCAAATGTGAAAGCATCACGTGCCGGGTTTAAAATATTTTTATCTTTTACTATATCCGTGGGCATGTCTTCCACAGACCCGCTATCGTCGGGATTCTTTAGTTTATTTGATACCCCCAATTTGTCTATTACCGACAGGTAAGATGATTTGAGTTCCGGTAAATCCTTTATATGTTTAAAGGGAAAATTGAGAACAACGATCAATTCTTTTTCTGCTTCATCTACCCGCATTCGCAGGCTCCCATCCCTGAACATTTCCTTTTCTTTGGCAGTAAGTGTTGTGGAAGTGTCTACAAAGGGTTTAAAGTAAACAGTTGAATCTTTTTTTTCCGCTATTTTGGAATCATCTTTATTTTCCTGGCCAAACTGGTCCATCAGCGTGAGCATTTTGCTCATATCAAGTGTAAGTGTATAAATACCGCTGTTGTTTTTATTAATTACAATTTTTTCTTCCGTGTCTAAACAGGATGTTAAGAACACAAAAAACAGCAACGAAACAATAACATATATTTTCTTTGTCATGCGTATGAATTGATACAGTAAAGTTAGAACGACGGACTGCAATTGTGTTACCGCTCTTCTATATTTTTTTGTCGTTTAAAATGCCCCGGTTCTCATCTTCAGTAACAATCACATTGGTAAGACGACCCAGACGACCAGCTTCCATTTCTATGGAATCCCCCGGTTGCAGCCACTGTTCTGTATAATTGGGGTTATTTAGTTTACCGGTTTGGTTCAGTTGCCGGAAACATCCACTGTCCAGGACGCCGCTTCCAATAATATCTCCGGGGTAAAGATCTGCTCCATAAGAAGCGTATTCAATAAGCTCTGCAAAAGTCCGCGTCATATTACCCAGGTTGGCTTCGCTCACTTGCACCCCATTTACATTGCATTTCATAGGCAGGTTCCAGCTTTTCCCGATATGATTTTCCGGGGCGGGTATCTCAAACTGCTCCAGGTCATCAGGTGTTATCAGTACCGGTCCTATTGCAGTGGAAAAACCTGGTCCTCTTGCAAGTACGGAATTCACTCCCATTTGCAATTGTCCTGCGCTTATTTCATTCATGATCATCACACCTCCAACATATTCATCCGCATGCACAGCTCTGATGTTTCGGCCATATTTACAGATTACGATAGCCGCCTCAAGCTGAAAATCTAAGTTTTCCAAATGATCGGGCAGGCAGCGCACTTCCCCCGCGCCCTGTATGCTGTGATGATTGCCGAAATAAAAAATGGGGTATTGAACAAACTCCTGCCGGGCAGGCCCATCCTGGCTGCCGGTAACCGTGTGATGGTGAAAGGTGTATGCATTCCTGTACGACGTGGGAAAAGGAACAGGTGCTAACAATTGCACCGCATCGTATGCAATGCCCTTGTTTTGCAAAACCCTCCCGGCCCTAACCCCTTCTTCGGCTCTTTTTGCTAACGGAAAAGCATCTTCCCAGTAATTCAGGAACATGCCCATACTTCCTGGAAGATCGGGATGCAACTCATCCATATTATATAAAAGATCTCCAATTAAAAGGGCCAACTGATCATGCGAATCGCGGAGGTAGGAAACCAATTGCACGGTTAAAATTTTAAACTGCAATATAACTGAATGTTTTGTACCTTTTTTGTATGAAAATATTTCTCCCGCTTATTGTCATTTCATTTTTCATCACACAAAATATGAACGCCCAGATAAAAACAGATGCATGGCTTTCACAATTGTTACGCAACACCGCTTCTGAACCGCTACTCCACATATTAAACAATCCCGACAGTTTTCAATACCAGTTGATCTATACACAGATCAACCGCGATAAAAACAATAGCCCCTCCTTTAAACATTATTATTTGCACGCGGATAAAAATCAGTATTTCAATCCTGCCTCTACTGTAAAAATGCCGCTGGCCTTTCTGGCATTGGAAAAGGTGAATACAATGAATAAACCGGGAGTAAATAAATTCACCCCAATGCTAACGGATAGTGCATACAGCGGACAAACAACTGTTGTGGAAGATAGCACGTCCGAAAGCCGGTTCCCTTCTATTGCCCATTACATAAAAAAGATATTTTTAGTAAGCGATAACGATGCTTATAACCGGTTGTACGAATTTATCGGGCAAAAAACCATCAATGAGCGGCTCTGGCAAATGGGCTATAAAGATTTTCGCATTACCCGCCGCTTTGTTCGCGCTACTGAAGAAGAGAACCGCCACACCAACCCCGTTCGCTTCATTGATGGCTCGGGAAAATTACTTTATACACAACCTGCTGCTTACAGCGATCTGACCTTTGATTTCAGCAGGAATATCCTGGTAGGACGGGCACATTATAACCGTGATGATCGTTTAATTCAAGCTCCTATGAATTTTACCACGCACAACAATGCGCCACTCGAAGATCTGCAGCAGATTCTGCAGTCCGTTTTGTTTCCTGCTTCGGTGCCTGCACGCCAAAGGTTCGGTTTTACCGGAGATGACTATAGGTTTCTATATGAATACATGTCGAAACTGCCGGTGGAAAGCAAATTTCCGAAATATGATACGACGGAATACTTCGACAGCTACACCAAGTTTTTCATGTTTAAATCCGGTAAAACCAAAATCCCGGAACATATAAAAGTATTCAATAAAACCGGGTGGAGCTATGGCTTTTTAACGGATATTGCTTATATCGTTGATTTTAAAAATAAAGTGGAGTTTATGCTAAGCGGTACTATTTACGTAAACCGCGATGGGATACTCAATGATGACAAATATGAATATGAAGAACTGGGGTATCCCTTTTTTAAAGAAGTGGGAAATATCATTTACCAGCACGAACTGAAAAGAAAGCGGAAGCATGTTCCTGATCTGCATAATTTTGATATCAAATAATTTTATAACATGCTTAATGAATAATAGCACACAGTTATTAAAACTGCCTGTGCTTTACCAAACGAAAATATATAACGAATGAATCGCATTAGTTCCATCATTATTCTCGCTTTCGCAGCCATTAGCTTTCAAACCGCCTTTTCACAATCCTCATGGATACGCATTAACCAATTGGGTTATAAGCCGGATGGTATTAAAGTAGCAGTGTGGGGCGGTAAAGAAAAACCATCGTTTAAGCAATGGCAATTGGTAGACGCCATTTCAAAAAAAGTGGTGTTTCGCGCAAAGCCCGGAAAGCTTTTTGGTACTTACGGGCCATTCAGTGAAACGATGCGTTTCAATTTCTCCGCATTTAAAAAAGCAGGGCGGTATTATTTGCAGGCAGGCAATACGGTATCCCCCGAATTTGAAATTGGCAGCGATGTATACAAAGGCGCTGCCGATTTTTGCCTGTATTATATGCGGCAGCAACGCAATAAGTTTAATCCTGTTACTAAAGACAGTTGCCATACGCAGGACGGATTTACGCTATATGGCCCTATGCCCGATAGTACGTTCATTGACGTTAGTGGCGGCTGGCACGATGCAACCGATTACCTGCAATATGTAACCACATCGGCCAATGCCACCTTTCACTTATTGGCCGCTTACCGCGATTTTCCCGGTGCTTTTGGCGATGCACATCAGGCTAACGGACTGGAAGGAAGTAACAACGTACCCGATGTGTTAGACGAAGCGCGCTGGGGATTAGACTGGCTGTTAAAAATGCATCCGCGTGCCGGCTGGATGTTCAACCAGGTGGCCGACGACAGGGATCACATCGGCATGCGTATGCCCGGAATGGACAGTCAGTACGGACGGGGATACCAGCGGCCTGTTTATTTCGTTAGCGGGGAGCCACAAATACGGGGAAAGTTCATGAACAACACCAAAGGCACTTCTTCCACAGCAGGTAAATTCAGTAGCGCATTTTCCCTGGGATCCGCTGTTTTTAGTTCACTGGATAACGATTATTCGCAAACCTTAAAAGAAAAGTCACACACCGCCTTTGCCTTTGGATTAAAAAAGCCCGGCAACACCCAAACCGCTTCAGTAGCATCACCCTATATTTATGCCGAAGACAATTGGGTGGATGACATGGAACTGGCGGGTGCGATGCTTGGCGATGGGGCTAAAACGCAGTTAAAAGGAACCAATGGGATTGATTATGCGTATAGCCTGGCCCAAAAAGAACCACTAACCCCCTGGCTGGGTGCCGATACTGCCAGTCATTACCAGTGGTACCCCTTTATTAATGTGGGTCATTACGAACTGATCAAAAAATTAAACGATAATAGAAGGGATACTGTAGCAGGCTATTACAAAAAGGGGATTGAACTGGTGTGGAACAAAGCCAAACAAAACGCCTTTTTACGTGGCGTGCCTTTTATATGGTGCAGCAATAATCTTACCACTTCATTTGCCATACAATGCTACTGGTACCGGCAAACCACTGGCGATACAAGTTTTGAAGAACTGGAGCAGGCCAATTTTGACTGGTTGTTTGGCTGCAACCCCTGGGGAACCAGCATGGTATATGGTTTGCCCGCCCGGGGCGATACCCCTGCTGACCCGCATGCTTCATTCTTAAAAGTGGGCAATTTCCCGGTTAACGGCGGTATTGTGGATGGACCGGTGTATGGAAGTATTTTTGGAAACCTCATAGGCTTGCAGCTTACTAAACGCGACGAATACGCGCAGTTTCAAAGCCAATTGGCTGTATATCACGACGATTCGGGCGACTACAGTACCAACGAGCCCACCATGGACGGAACGGCATCACTGATATACCTGCTGGCGGCCAGGGAAAGCGGCGATTCGCTGCCTTCAAACACTTCTGTTAAAAAAAAACGTTAGCTGGCAGTAACTCAAAAAAATTCAGTTATGATCATGGTGGTATAGTAAGAGGCGACACAGCCGTCAAAGCGGTTGCTGTTGTATTTACCGGAGATGAGTTTGGAGATGGCGGCAATTTTATTGCAAAAACATTAAAAGAAAAAAATGTAACCGCATCCTTCTTTCTTACAGGAAACTTTTACCGCAACCCGGCATTTAACAAGCTCATTAAACGTTTAAAGAAAGACGGGCATTACCTGGCCAGTCATTCCGATAAACATTTGCTGTATTGCGACTGGTACCAAAGAGATAGCTTATTGGTAACAAAAGAAGCGTTTAGCTCCGATTTGCAGCATAGCTATACTGCCATGAGCAGCTTTGGCATTACACAAAAAGATGCTCTATTTTTTCTGCCGCCCTATGAATGGTACAACGACAGCATTAGTATATGGACAAGTCAATCCGGCGTACAACTGATCAATTTTACAAGCGGTACATTAAGCAATGCGGATTATACTACACCCGATATGAAAAACTACCGGTCATCAGATACCATATATCAATCCATAACCAAATATGAACAATCGCATGGATTGAATGGATTTATTTTATTACTGCATATTGGCACCGATGCCAAACGTACCGATAAAATGTATCATCGTTTGGGTGAACTGGTGGATTACTTGAAACAAAAACAATATCGGCTGGTGAGAGTAGATGAATTGCTAAAATAGCTATTTAGCGGTCGGTACCCTCCAATATAGGGTCAGACCGCTATATGCAAGATGGATCGCTGCATATTCTTACCTTTACGTTAATGCCGGGCATACATATTCAAGATAGCATCAATTTATTATCAAAGCTCAGCCTTCGCCGTGCCTGGAATGCCGGCAAGGTATTGAGTAGCTATTATATAAGCCGCTGGAGAAAAAAACCGGTTCAATGGGGATATCCTATTTCTGTTTCTTTTGAGCCTACTACATCGTGCAACCTGCGTTGCCCCGAATGTCCAAGCGGATTAAGAAGCTTTACCCGGCCTACAGGAATGCTTAAAAAAGATTTCTTCAGTCAAACCATTGATGAAATACACAAAGAACTCTTATATCTGATCTTTTACTTCCAGGGGGAGCCCTATCTAAACCCCGGCTTCCTTGAAATGGTTCGTTACGCTTCGGATAAAAAACTTTATACGGCTACATCAACCAATGCGCATTATCTGAATGATGCCAATGCCCGAAAGACGGTGGAAAGCGGCTTAGACAGGCTGATCATTTCCATTGATGGAACCACACAGGAGGTATACCAGCAATACCGGCGTGGTGGTAAATTAGATAAAGTATTAGAAGGCGCTAAAAATATTGTGAAATGGAAAAAAGAACTGAAAAGCAAAACTCCGTTTGTTGTTTTCCAGTTCCTCGTAGTAAAGCCCAATGAACACCAGGCAGAAGAAGTGAAACAATTGGCAAAGGAAGTGGGCGTTGACGATGTATGGTTTAAAACAGCACAGGTATACGATTATGAGAGTGATCCCAACAACCTGATTCCCTCTGCTGACAAATTTAGCCGTTACAAAAAAGACAAAGATGGAAAATACATAGTAAAAAATAAACTGAACAACCATTGCTGGAAATTGTGGCATGCCAATGTAATTACCTGGGATGGACTGGTGGTTCCCTGCTGCTTTGACAAAGACGCTATGCACCGCCTGGGCAATTTGAAAATGCAGTCATTTAAAGAGATATGGCATAACGATAATTACAAACAATTTCGCAGCCAACTGATGACCAGTCGCAAGAATATTGACATTTGCGCCAATTGCAGCGAAGGAACAAAAGTTTGGAGCTGACAGCCGGTCATTGAAGCATCCGTTTTTGTCTTTTATTTTTTATCCTTTGCTCCGGCCTTCATAACTAAAAATTAATTTGTTCACCACATATGCTTTTGCACGTACATCCTGTTGATCCGCAACCCCGCCAAATAAAAACCATAGTAGAATGTTTGCAAAACGGCGGCATCATTATCTATCCCACCGATACCATTTACGGTTTGGGTTGCGACATCTTTCAGCATAAAGCCATTGAGCGCATTGCACGGATTAAACAAATTGACCCTCAAAAAGCCAATTTTTCATTTGTATGTTACGATCTCAGCGATTTGAGTACCTATACCAAAAGCATTGACACTCCTTTATACCGAATATTAAAAACCCATCTTCCCGGTCCCTACACTTTTATACTACCATCAAGTAAAGAAGTGCCTAAAATACTGAAAAGTAAAAAGAATACAGTGGGCATAAGAGTGCCGGAAAATAAAATTGCAAGAATGATCGTAAAGGAACTGGGGCGCCCGGTATTGAGTACAACATTGCCGGGTGAAATGGTAGAAGAATACACTGACCCGGAAATTATTGAAGAGAATTTTAATAAGCTGGTGGATATCGTTGTAGATGGCGGCATCGGCGGAGTAACGCCATCTACTGTAATTGACTGCACCGGCCCCGAACCCGTGCTGATCCGACGGGGGCTTGGCAGGTGGACGGAGGAAGAACTATCCTAAAGACGAATACCATTTGATTCCCGAACCGCTGCTGTTAGTCCAACTTCTTTAGCCACTGTTTCGCTTCCTTACTTCCTTCTAAATCATTTGCTGCTACTTCCTGCAATAGTTTTTTTGCCATATCTGTATCGGCAGGCCCGCCTCTTTTTAACAAAGCAATGGCCTGGTAAAACCTGCCTGGATTGCTGTGTAAGGTGGTATCACTTGCCAGTGCGGAAAAATAAAAGAGCGCTTTATCATACTGAGAAAGGCGGAGGGCAGCAATGCCGGCATATTCCTTTGCCATGAAATTGGCTGAATCCCTCTCTAAAATGGTCTCAAACTGTAACAATGCAGGAGCCATTTTACCTGTATTGAATAAAGCCAGCCCTGTTTGCAAACTATCGGGCTCAGCGCTCATGGCTATATCTAAAGTCTCCCAGTTTTGCTGCACATAGTCATCCGCGAGTTGTTTCGGAGAAGTGCCTGAACTGAACAGTAACCGAGCCATTGCTATCACTGCCACTGTGCATGCAGCAACCGCATATTTCCACATCTGTCTAACCGGCCGTTTTCCGGACAGGGCTGTCTTTTGCTGTTCATATACCGCTCTGAACCTTTGCTTTTTTTCAATCTGAAGTTGGTCCTTAATTACCTCGTGTGTGGAAATATAAAAGGCCACCTCCTCTGCAAATGAAATATCACGGACGATCCGCTGCTCAAACTGTTCCTTTTGTTCGGCTGTGTTTGAACGGTTAAAGTAATCATCAATATATTCCATATTATCCATCTGTATCTCTTTTAATGTTATACAACATCCGCAGTTTATCTAAGCAACGCAACCGGCTTGTTTTAACTACATCCGCTGATTTATATTCCAGTAATACCGACACTTCCTTGTCGCTGTATCCATCGGCAAACAATGTTAAAAGCTTCCTGCAATTCTCGCTCAGCTCCTGCAACTTATTGCTTAAGACATCCATATCCGTTCGTTCAATTATCTGCTGAACAACTGTTTTAGCTGAATCGGCCATTAACATCAGCATATCCGAAATGGATGAAGTTTTATGAACACTGTTCCTATTGGTCGTCTTCTTTCGCAAAACGTCAACACATTTATTAATAAATATTCTATACAGGTAGGTTTTAAGTGCAGACCGGTTTTCAAAATATCCCTTTCTGATGTTATCAATAGCATGCAGGATGGTATCGGAATACGCATCAAAAGATTCATCTTCCTGCAATGCATATTTTTTTATCCCTTCCTTTATAAAATAGATATACCGATTAAATAACGCGTCCTCGGCTTTTCTTTTAAGCAAATTGTTCTCCTGAAGATTCTGGATTAATTCTTCATCAGAAGAAACAACGCGTGAGCCGTCAAAAGACATGATATGTAGTGTGTTTCAGAAAGATAATAAAAATAATATGAAAAAAAATGGTTTTTTGTTTCCTGCCCTTCCTCCCATTACGACAAAGTTATAAAGGTTTAAAAAAGATGCCTGGTTGGAAAAGAGTTTAATCGCACAAAACAGGTATCATCCTTACTCGTTCTGACATGAATAGCGCCTAATTCACCTGCAAGCTTGCAAAGCAATTTTAATAATCCTTTTGTCTTCGATAAACCTACTGATCTGTTTGAATAACTAATCAGAGAACTGCATAATTCACAAAAAATAAAATGAAAAAATGAAAAAGATTATTTTTGCCTTAGTGGCAGGATGTACTCCTGTCATGGCAGTAATGAACGGAGCTTATGCTCAAAAGTCATCCAATAGCATCTCACCAAAAAATGATGTCAGCTTTAGCAAAGTCGCTGTTCCAGGAAATGTTTACACAATAAATTCTGGTACCGTCAGCGCCAGGGCAATAAAACATTTTTCACAGGAACATAAAAATGTTACCGGAGTAATATGGATTCCAACGGATGCCGGATTCAGGGCCTCCTTTTTATTAAACGGAGTAAGCAACAAAGTGTATTATAATAAAAAAGGGAGCTGGACGGGCAATTTAAAAAACTATACGGAAGACAAATTACCCTTTGAAGTGCGTGATATGGTTAAACGTGCCTATTACGACTGCAGCATTAATTATGTGGATGAAATTTTGACCATTCAGTCTAAAGGTATTCCCACCTATATCGTACATCTGGAAGATAAGAACAGCTATAAATTTATAAGAGTTTGCAATGGCGAAATGGATGTTTGGAAAGATATGAAAAAACAACAACCACAATGATATACCAACTGGTGCAGATATGCTGATAAAAACCTGCCATACCTGCACCATTTTTTCTTTACAGCACATTTATGGCGGCAAAAATTCAATACCATTCTTATCTGAGCCCAAACGCACATAATCAGTCCCCGCCAGTTTCGCAATATAATTCATATATTCTCTTTAACACATAGAAATCATACGGGCCGGTAATCAGATCACCTGCAACTCACTCTTCTCTACCGCCCTTTTCTCCGGCAAACCATTGTTCTTTGTTTTTGAATAGTACATTAAACGTAGTTAGTGATCCATAAATACGGGTTATATATTGCTGCAGATTTACTTTGTCTTCGTCACTGAGCTTTTTATGTGCATTGATCTGTTGTTCCATTACCCTCAGCCTGTCGCGCAGCATTACAATTTTATGAAAGAAAATTTCTACCGGTATTTCTTTGGGCTTCAGGGATGTGTCTGCCGGTTGCAGCAGCATAGTACCACCAGTCCACCTGTCGCCTAAAGGCACTTTCTCTGTTACATCGCCCCATAAACGTAAAATTTTAAGCAACGACTTTTCCGTATTGGAAACTGTTTCCACTTCCAGTGTTACATTTTCAGGGATGATCTCATCGAGCTGTGGATCGGTTTTATCAATTTCTTTTATACCATGGTTGATAAAAGAGATCAAATAAACAGCGTATTTAACGCCTACAATAACGCCAGGGCCATATTGCGTATGCTGTAACCGCGTACCAATGCCCAGTGTAAGTTGTTCCTGGTCCATAATGTACCAAATGTAAGCAATGCTCAAGGTAAAAAAATTTTTGTCTTCAAGTTTCAAATAAAGCTCAACAAAAAAGGCCGCCTTTTAAGCCAGCCTTTATAACAACTCAAAACCAAAATGCATTGTCCTTATTTGAGGTATCCGTAGTACTCATCATCTGTTGCGCAATCCCACCAAACAGGCATACTCCAGATGTTCGGTTCAGCGGCATGGGGATTTAAGGCAAGTGTATTTATAGAATTGTATTGTATTTCATAAACCGGGGGTAATGCCCAACGGCGCATCCAATAACCGGGATCTGTTGGGGAACCACCTGTTAACTGGGCTTCACCAGTAAATAAGCCTCCCCGTTGATAACCAGGGTAAACAACCCCAAAACCATCTACATTACCAGCGCTAAAGTTAAACCGGCGCATGTCATTCCAATTCTCAATGCTACAACCCATGGCAATGTATTTTTGCAGCATAATATCAGACATTGTTAAAGAACCAGAAGCCTGGCAAACCGCATCACTTATAAAATAAGCATTGATGGCAGCCTCATCCATAGGGGCCATATCCGGATTAGTAGCGGTATAGCCCCCACCCTGCCATTCCGTTAACTTAGCCTGCATCATATTCAAATGTGCCCTGATACCATCTGTATATGCCGTATAAGCATTAGCGGCATCTCCTTTCCTCATATAAACTTCAGCCTTAATAAAGCACATCTCATGATAGGTTAAAATCTCCTGATCGGAAACAGGGCGAACCTGGAAGGACCCTGTAGAACCTACAACGCCGGCAGCATATGCTGCTGCTGAAGGATACCAGCTAACATCCGTTGCAGGCTGATCGTCAATGCCTGATGTAGCAAGAGCGCTGCTACGCATATTTACATAAGCTGTATCGCCGGCAAGCACATAATTGTTACTGTTTATATATATAGAACCAGCCGGATAGGTCACTGTTACAACATTCCCGTTAACCGTATGGGTTCGCCCTGCCGCAACCTGGGCAGCAATAAAATTAGCACGATCCGTTTCATCGGCGATCGTATAGTCTTTTGAAGTATTTGTTGCAGCATAAGTTGCCGTTGAAATAGACCTTGCGCCTCCACCTTTTATTAACCGGGCTGCCGGCCCATAAGAATCAACCCCTATTGAACGATTCCATGCATAAGATGATACCTTACCGCTGGCATCTAATTTAACATTCGACATGGAGGCAGGTACAATTTTAGTCATCCTGGGATCTGTTGTCCCGGAACCACGAAGATTCGTCAACAGGTTGTAGTAATATTGTGAAATACGCTGACCACTTCCATAGGCCGCATAATTAAAGTTGCCATTTGTTACAACAGGGTCGCCTAATAAAAAGTCGGTTACAGTACTGTTGTTAAAGCATGGTACTACTGTATTATCGGCATTAGACTGCGGACCTTTCGATAAACAGTAAAGAACAGAATCTGCATTATACAAATCTGTTTTTTTTGAAAGCTTCAGCATATACCGGGCTTTCAATCCCCAGCATAGTTTTATCCATTTACCCACATCGCCATTATTCATATAATCGCCAACAGAAAGTGCGGGCGCCCCGGCTTCCTGTGCCATATCGAAAAGGCTGATGGCTTCATTCAATTTATCCATACACCCGTTGAAAATGGTTTTACCATCATCAGGTTTAGGACTCGGATTTCCAGTGGCGGCTTCTGTATACGGCATTTCTCCATACAGGTCCAGCATTTGCATAAAGCCCAGCGCATGGAATACATTAGCCGCAGCCATATAATGATAGGCGCCTTGTTTTTGAGCGGTATTGTACATATCAATCACATTGGAAGATACCGCCACAAACCAGGTTTGATAGGGGGTTGTAGAGTTCCCATTAGCGGCTGCCCATGTTGTGCTAAATGTGTTACCGCTGGCACTGGTGGTATAATAAATTCCCGCCTGCAAAGCAGTACGGTAATTGGCAACCCCTGCCGAGTACATATAAAAATGTTCAATCCAGGGCAACCTGTTTTGGATCAGTACGCTCTGATTGTTCGGGTTATCCGGATCGGTGTTTACGTCAAGCCACTTTTTACACGAAATGGAACCTGCCACCAGTACACAACCGAGTATTATATAGATTAAATTTTTCATGCTTCGTTTTTTTCATTGATTAAAATGTAATATTTACTCCAAATGTGAAACTTGCTACTGCAGGCACTCCCAAATAATCAATACCCATAGAACCCGAACCTCCCGTTCCCCCTGCTGCACTTACTTCGGGATCCATTCCTTTGTAATTTGTCCAGGTAAATAAATTGGTGCCTACTGCAGTTGCGGAAAGTCCTTTGATAACTTTTTGACGCTTCGCGATACCGGAAAAGTCATACGTTAATGATAAAGAGCGCAGTTTCACCCAATTTACCGATGTAATGAAATTCATGGAATTGGCCGCATAGTTCGACCAGTACCGCTGGATCATGTTTGTGCCTGCATAGGTTGTATTACCGATAGTATAAGACTGGTTCGCATCGTAAGTTTGCGTAAAATCTTCTCCGGTTACGCTGTTAACCCCGGCTACGGTTACCGATTGTCTGTCATTGAGTAAAGTTCTTTTGCTTAATCCGTTTACGACGAGTGCATATTCTGTACCGTTAAACACATCGCCACCTTTGCGTATGTCGAGAAGAAACGATAAGGAGAACTGCTTGTACCGGAATGTATTGTTGATCCCGCCAATGAAACTTGGCTCACGGTTTCCAACAACCGGGTTGTTGGTTTTCAATTTATACAGTCCGGTTGCAGGATCAACCTGGTAGCGTCCGTTTGGAATTTCCTCCCCCTTTGAGTCTATTTCGCGCCAGTAAGGTTGCCCGGTCATTCCAAGAAAATAGCCACCGTTTGGAACAGATGCCGCTTTAACCGTTCCGAATTGCGCATCTGTTGGGTAAAAATAGGCTACACCTGGAAGAAAATCTCCCAATCTTCCCTTATTATAGGAGAAATTAAACGTGATATCCCATCCAAAATTCCTTTGGGATACTGCCTTGCCTGTAAGCATAATTTCCATACCCTTGTTGATGACAGAACCGGTATTAAGGGAACTGAAAATAAAGCCTCCGGATTGGGCCAACCGTGGTTGTGCGATTTGGTTCTTTGTCTGGCTGTGATAATAGGTATAGTCCAAACCGATACGTCCGTTCAGGAATTTAAACTCGCCTCCGATTTCCCAGGAATTTTGAATTTCGGGCTTAAGAATGGGGTTACCTGCCGCCCACTGATTGCCCACCAGAACATAAGAGCCAATAGTGTAGGGGGCCCACACATAAGTATTGGTAGCATATGGATTTGCGTCTTTGCCAACCTGTGCCCAGCTTGCCCTGAACTTGCCAAAAGAAAGGATGTCGTTTTTAGGCAATAACTCCGTAAAAACAAAAGAGCCGCTCACAGAAGGATAAAAATAAGACCTGTTCTCCAAAGGCAAGGTAGACGACCAGTCATTGCGTCCTGTTGCAGTAAGGAACACAATATTTTTATAGGATACTCCGGCTTCCCCAAAAGCACCTACCAGCCGTTTACGCCCCGTTCCATCAGTAAAAAATTTATTTTCCGTAGCGATATTATTAAAACTGATTGTACCTGCTGTAACAAAGTTATATCCCCAATGGTTTTGGCTGCCCGTTCTCGTATCTTCCGTAGTTGTGCCCAGCATGAGGTGCGTATCAAAGTCGCCAAATGTTTTGTGAAAATTACTCATTACAGTTGTTGTAATGAATGAGTAATCGTACCTGGGTTTGCTTAAACGCCCGTTCTGGTACAGCGGGGCAAGGGCAGATCCCGGAGCGATATAGGTATAATCACTTGTTATGTACTGATCGTAACCCAAACGCGCTGTAACATCCCACCAGTTTGTAATTTTATAATTACCGCTCACGCCTCCTGTGATCCGTTTGGTTTGCGAGGTCAATTTATTTTGATTAATAATCCAGTAAGGATTATCAATATCGTCTTCCAATGGAAGGGTTCCTGCAAACGGGCGGTACTGCGATCCGTCCTCATTCATATACTGTTTTATATTGAATGTTTGCGGCCAGCTGTACAATGCCTGCATGCTTCCCACCCCGCTTCCATATAACCCCGCGGTAGTCAAAGTTCTGTTGGTTTTAGCTATGGAATAAGCAACATTTGCATTCAGTGTCAAACGACCGTACTTTTGCTCGCCATTGAACCGGAAAGTAGTTTTATCGTATTTCGTATTGGGAACAATGCCTGTTTGATTAAAGTTAGAACCGGATAAATAAAACGAGCTGTTTTTTGTACCGCCGGATACGTTAACGTTATTATCGTAAATAATACCATTTTGAAAAAAATTGCCGATATTATCATATAACTTATCGGACGCCGTAATCTTTTCTCCCCAGGAACTATAAATATTTTCTTTATTGAAAACGCCATTAACCGAATAAGTACCGGGTCCGAACCCGGTTTGAACTTCAGGCAGCTTGTTTGCCCAGGAGGTACTAACCCTGCTGGTTACATCAACCTTTACGGTTCCTTCGGCCCCTTTTTTGGTGGTAATAACAACAACGCCATCTGCCGCACGGGAACCATACAACGCCGCTGCCGCTGCTCCTTTTAACACCGACAAGCTTTCAATATCTTCCGGGTTCACATCCATGATACGGTTTGAAAAAGTTGTATTACTACGGCTCATCCCATCTGTACCCGTGTTACCCGTAACCGTAGTAGAGTTATCATATATAACGCCATCAATAACAAATAACGGCTGGTTTTGCCTGCCCTCCGATGTAGAATTACCGCCGCGAATGGTTATTGATGCTCCGGCGCCTGCAGAACCGCTGAATTGCGTAATGTTTACACCGGGAACCTTACCCGCTAAAGAATTAACAACGTTGGTATTTTTGTTTTTCATTAATTCCTCCGCATTCAGTTCGGAGACCGAATAGCCAAGCGCCTTCCTTTCTTTTTTAATGCCCAACGCAGTTATAACCACTTCTCCAAGGCTTCCTGTCGCCACCTGTAACCGTATATTCAACACATCGTTGTTTCCCGGCGTTATCTCCTGATTTTCGTAACCTACATACGAAACCTGCAGCGTTTGGCCCGGAGCAATCTGAATAGTAAAATTTCCACCGGCATCCGTTTGGGTAACGCGCCGGGTACCTTTTACCGTAATGGTAACGCCTGTTAATGCCGTATTGTCTTCCGCAGACAATACGACTCCCTTAACAGTTCTTTCCTGTGCCTGCAGCATTTGAGGCAATAAAAACAGCAGTAGTGTAAACGCTGCTGCGCAATGAAGCATTTTTCTCATAATCGTGTTTTTGATGGTATAGAATTGTAAACAAAATTTTAATTGCGTGAAGCGGCTGACTATGTGGGATGGATTATTAATTTAAGGTGAGGCGTTCCCGTAACCAAATGGATATTTGTGCATCGCGGGCGAAAACCCTTGTTCAATCTTTACAAAACATAGATTCGAAAACAAGACCCGCCAAAGCAAACACGCTGGCCGTATTGTTTTTTGCATGAGCAGTGTTTTAGTCCTTTAAAATTACATTAAATTCCTGCACAAAAATGCAAAAACCTGAAAAATATAGCAGAAGTAAGCTTTCCAGCGAAGCAATATTGCCTGGAATTATGTCCGGAAATTATATCAATCAGGGTTTGATCCTAGTGACTGATTGTGATATTTCAATCCCCAGCTCCTCCATTAGTTGTATCACTTTGAGATTAATCTCCTGCTTTAAAGTATTAAACTCATCCATTGGTATAGGTGCAGTATAATAATCGGTTTGTACAATATATCCCTGTTGTACAATGTCGTTTAAAAAAAGATTGCTGTTTTCAATTTTCGGGTGATGAAGGATTTCCTTCATCCCCTCCAGCAGTTGCCGGAGTTGTTCCGCCGTTGCTGCAGTATCAATTTCCAGTTTCAAATCGGCGCGGCGCTGGGTGCGAAGGCTCAGGTTGTCTACAATACTATCCACCATTTGTTTGTTGGGCACACTTACATATGTTTTTTCGGTTGTGCGAAGGCGTGTACTCCGAAAACCAATTCTTTCTACCGTACCCGTTACATTCTGTACCTTAAGTATATCACCTACTACAAAAGGTTTATCAAAGAAAATGATAAATGAAGCGATCAGGTTCTCCAGGCTTTCTCTTGCAGACAATGCCAGTGCCACGCCCACTATTCCCAGCCCGGTTAGAAGGTCCATAATCTGGTACCGGAAAGCAAATTTGATAACGGTTAGTAAACCGGCTATACTTACAATGGCTTTTAAAAAATCTTTAATAAATATAACCAGTTGGTGCTCTCCCTGCATTTCTTCGCTCTTGTTATTTTTGGAAATAACCAGTGCCAGGTAATCAATCATCCGCAATAACAACCAGAAAAACGAAACAATAAGGAGTGTTGTCGCAATGCGGTCAATGATTGTTTTTGTGTCTGTTTTATAGAAATTATATTTTAACACTTCGGGAAAGTTCAGAGAAGAGAGGGCGGTAACGGCAGTAAGTATAATAATGAAATATTCCAAAGGCTCAAGTATCAGGTCAATAAAAGCCTGCCGGTCTATTTTTCTACCCATCCGTTTTGATAAAAAAATAATGCCGGCAACGATAGGTCTGCTGAAATACTTTTTCAACAGGTACATACCAAGAATAATAAGACCAATGGTCAGGTAGTCGCCTATACTGTTGTTCAAAACTATTCTGTTCAAAAACTCATTCATATTGTCTTTCTTTAATGATAAGGATACATTAGAATTCCAGACTCATTAAGCACATAGACCCCCTGCTGTGTAATGTAAATTTTTGCTGCATCCTGTATGATTTCCGGAAGAGGCTGGTGCTGCAACTCCAGCGTTCCCAACGTATATCTCACTAATTTATTCTGCCTGCGTCCTGCAATGGTTTTGCCGATTACCCGTAAATCGGTGATTCCCGTTAGGGGTAAAGTATTTTTAAGTGCGCCATAATAATCAAATACATATAACCCCTTTGAATCATCATAAACATATACAAAGCCGTCCCTGTCTATCAGGGTGTGTGGAGAAGGCATAACATCCAATACCTGCCGCAGGTCTGTCGTTTCACTAAGCACCCTGCCGGTTTCATCAATCTTTTTAAGTTTTGCAGATTGCTCATCAAATATCCATACATTATTATCGTACGATAATCCTATCGCTTTTGCCTGAAAAATGCCCGACTTCCTCAGATCTATCATATTTATCCTGTTCAGGTAACGATCCAGCATTACTACCGTTGAAAACTCTTTATAATACAACAGCACTTTCATAGGATTCGTTACATCTATTGTATATACATTTCCGTAGCGGCGCACTTCATTAAAAACATTCAGGGAATCGCCTTTGCTGTTAAGCTTTATTAAAAGGCCCGCAGGCGTAAGCACATAAATATTTCCCAGGTTATCGGTAGCGAACTGTTTAACCTTGCCGCTATACAAGGAAACAGGGGGCAAAAAGGAAGTGCCTGATGCTTTAGTGGCAGAATCTGTTTGCGCCTGTACGTAAAAAACAGAACAAAATAATAATATGATAAGAGAAAAACGCATCAGGGTTGATAGTATTTCAATTCAAGACTCTGCCCGTCAAATACAGCGTAACTGTTATACCGGATCCAGTCGCCCAAATTTATATACCTGCTGTTATCATTAAGCCTAAAATCAATGGGAAGATGGCGGTGACCAAAAATAAAAAAGTCGTAATGTTTTTGTTGCAGCATATCCCTGCAATAGCTGATGAGCCATTCCTTATCCTCTCCCAAAAACCGCGCATCATCTTCGCCGGTTGCTGCGCGGCTGCTTTTACTGAAGTGATGGGCAATACCCATCCCGATATAAGGAGGCAATATACCAAACAGCCACTGGCACATTTTGTTGCGAAATATTTTTTTTAAAAACTTGTATCCTTCATCCCCCGGGCCCAGCCCGTCGCCATGCCCAACCAGGAATTGTCTTCCATTGAATTCAAAATGCTGCGGTTCGTAAAACACAGGTATATTCAGTTCCTTTTCAAAATAACCGTCCATCCACATATCGTGATTGCCTACAAAAAAATAAAGCGGTATACCACTGTCTGTTAATTCGGCCAGTTTGCCTAAAATGCGAACAAAGCCCTTAGGAACGACTTTTTTATACTCATACCAAAAATCAAAAAGGTCACCAACGATAAAAATGGCTGCAGCATCTTCTTTTATTTCGGAAAGAAAGCGAACAATTCGTTTTTCCCGTTTCAGGCTTGAAGCATGATCCGGAACCCCCAGGTGAAAGTCAGAAAGAAAGTATATTTTTTTCCCTGTAAGAACCTGCATTTGTGCAAGATAAATTGAATGCTTCAATTCTCTACCAAAAACACAAATACTTCTTTAGGCCCATGGACTCCAACTACCAGCGTTTTTTCAATATCGGCCGTACGGCTGGGGCCTGTTGCAAAAGTAATAAGTGAAGGCAACTTGCCTGTGTATTTTTCTTTTATCAGTTGCAGTCCGTCTTTTATATCATACACCAGTTGATTAACGTAGGCCACACAAATATGCACAGGCGCATATACGCTGGTTGTTCTGCCGCTTTGCTGCGCCGCGCTCATCATGATTGATCCTGTTCTTGCTATTAACGCTTCGCAGCCGGTAATGGCCGCATCTGCCAGGGGTAAAGGCTTTTGAGAAAATCCCTCAAAATTTAAAGTGGCAAGCTTTTCTTTCAGGTGCGTTTCTATACAAAATACCTCTTTCCACTGCCTTTGCTGGATAAGAAGGGACAATTGCTCCAGCATTTCAGACTCATTGGTGCAATATAAAAACCGCCCTTCCAGCTTTCCAAATGCTTCTGCAAAAACGATTTCAGCATCATCGGCAGGGGGTAAAAACACTGAATTATTTCCTTCACTTTGAGGAAAAGGCAAAGGCACTGATGTGCTCAGTGCCTTTCGTATTTTTTTAAGCATATTTTCCTTTGCAGGAGATATCTTCATTACATTATGGTTTAGGTATGATTTCAGCAGGCGGTACACCAGCGCTTATACCGCCGCCTTCTGAACCATTGGACGAAGATGGATTTTCATCGTGATGGTGGTGATCGTGCACTACGTCTGCCGGTTTCTTTTCCTCGAAAGGACGTTTACCGATCAACTGCTCCAGGTCGCTTTGAAAAAGTACTTCCCGGGTCAACAGTTCTTTTGCAATTATTTCAACCTGTGCCTTTTTTTCCATCAGCAGATTTTTGGTTCTGCTGTATTCTTCATCTATCAGCTTTCTTACTTCTTCGTCAATTATTCTGCCTGTTTCCTCGCTAAATGGTTTGGTAAAATAATTTTCCTGCTGGGGGTCGTAATAACTGATGTTTCCAAGCTTCTCGTTCATACCATATATAGTAATCATGGAGTAAGCAATTTTGGTTACCTGCTGCAAATCGTTGCTGGCGCCGGTTGAAATTTTTCCAAAGAAAATCTCTTCACTCGCTCTTCCGCCCAGGGTCATAGCAACCTGATCTTTTAATTGATCTGTATTATAGAGATACTGCTCTTTGGGTGTATACTGCGCATATCCCAGTGCCGCCGTACCTCGGGGAACAATGGTAACTTTCAGTAAAGGATAAGCATGTTCGAGGAACCATCCGCAAATGGCATGTCCTGCTTCATGGTAAGCAATGATTTCCTTTTCATCAGGAGAGATGATCTTGTTTTTCTTTTCCAGTCCGCCAATTACACGGTCTATCGCATCCTGGAAATCATTCATTTCTACTTCGGTTTTGCCTTTACGGGCTGCTATTAATGCGGCTTCATTACACACATTGGCAATATCTGCGCCGGCAAAGCCAGGGGTTTGTTCGGCCAATTTAAATACATCCAGCTTTGCCGATTTTTTTATGGGCTTTAAATGTACGTGAAATATTTCCTCCCTACCTCTTACATCGGGTTTATCAATGGTGATCTGCCTGTCGAAACGGCCCGGGCGCAATAAGGCGCTGTCCAGCACATCCGGCCTGTTGGTGGCTGCCAGAATAATAATACCGCTGTCTGTTCCAAATCCATCCATTTCTACCAGTAGCTGGTTAAGCGTATTCTCTCTTTCATCATTGCTCATCATCACATTTTTTCCTCTCGCCCTGCCTATTGCATCTATTTCATCTATGAATATGATACAAGGCGCCTTTTCCCTTGCCTGCTTAAACAAATCCCGTACTCTGCTTGCTCCTACGCCTACAAACATTTCTACAAAATCAGATCCGCTCAAACTAAAGAACGGTACCTGAGCTTCCCCAGCCATAGCTTTTGCCAGCAGGGTTTTACCTGTGCCCGGTGCTCCCACAAGCAAAGCACCTTTTGGAATTTTACCTCCGAGGGCCGTATATTTTTTGGGATTCTTTAAAAAATCAACAATTTCCATTACTTCCTGCTTGGCTTCTTCCAGCCCGGCCACATCGGCAAATGTGATATTTACTCTAGTACCTTTCTCAAACAGGGTGGCCTTGGATTTACCAATGCTGAAAATACCGCCGGGTCCGCCACCGCCGCCGGGGCCACCCACCTTACGCATCATTAAAATAAACAGAAGGGCAAACATGAGCAAGGGAAATATATAGCTGAGCAAAGACCCAAACCATTCCGATTCACTCACAATTTTAACAGGAACTTCCTTTACCTCCTGATGCTCTTTATAAAATTCAGCAAGCGTTGTACCTGTGTATGTTTTTGCATCCGGGATTTCAAATTGAAAATGAGGACCATCTGTTTTGGCAACAATAGCCCACCTGTCTCCCAAAAGCTCTTTGTATATAGGCTTATTAAGACTGTCTTTATTTATAAAAACTCTAACTACATCTTTATTGCGTACCAGCTCCAGCTTCTGAATATCATTTTTAACAAGCATTTCATTGCGGAACTGAAGATCCGATATTACTGTGGCCGTTGGAGTAGCCCCATTGTATAACTGATATCCTACCAGCAAAAGCGCAACAATGCCATAAATCCAATATATGCTGAATTTCGGACCACGACGCGGAGACTTGTCATCTCCCTCTGGTCGCTTATTGAACCCCGGTATTTTACCCTGATTATTATCCTGTGCCATAAACTTCTTCGCTTAAATATTTAAATTAATATAAAAACCGGATATCCCCAGTTAAACATACAAAATATAATTACCGTTGTTTTTCGGATTATGCATCATGTTCTATATGATCGCCATCGTTCCACATTTCTTCCAGCTTATAAAACTTTCGTGTTTCGGGCTGAAAAATATGCACTACAATGTTTACATAGTCTATAAGTACCCATTGCAAGCCCTGGTAACCTTCGTGGTGATACGGCAGTTCGCCTGTGTTTTTCTTCACTTCGGATTCAACTGCATCAGCAATTGCCCTAACCTGCACATTGCTGGTAGCCTCGCAAACGATAAAGAAATCCGCAACGGCTTCATGTATTCTGCGCAGATCAAGCGAAACAATATTCTCTCCCTTTTTTTGACGGATGGCGCTGATGATGGTTTTAAATAGCTTACTATTCCTCGTCAACCTGGCTGCACGTTTGGGCCGCGCAGTTAACACCTGTAATGCTGCCAATAGAAATCAATTTTAGATTTACCCCTTCTTTTGGAGTTGATTTGATTATATTTTAAAAGCATCGCCTTACGACTGCTTATTTGTTTTTTCAATTATCTAACTTGCTCAAAAATAGCAATTAATTCGGTATTCTCTTATGCAATCCTTAGGACATTCTTTTACCGTAATACCCAGTATTGACAGTACCAACAACTATGCCATGCAAATGGTTCATGCCCGTTTGGCAAAGCACGGTGATACATGGTTTGCATTAGAGCAAACAAAGGGTAAAGGTCAAAGAGGTAGAAGCTGGCTGAGCAGCAAGGGCGAAAACATTATTTTAAGCCTCGTTTTACAGCCCGGTTTTTTAGTTCCCATGCAGTCTTTTTTATTAAATGCCGCCATTGCACTGGGCACATATGACTTTTTTCAAAAATACGCGGGCGCTCAAACCCGAATTAAATGGCCAAACGACATATACTGGTGTGACAGAAAGGCAGGTGGGATATTAATAGAGAACATCATAAGATCCGAACACTGGTTGTTTGCTGTTACAGGAATTGGCCTTAACATTAACCAGGTTAGTTTCCCGGAAGATTTACAAAAGGCTATATCGCTCAGGGAAATAACAGGCAAAAATTTTGAGGTGATAGAAGGGGCAAGGGAACTTTGCTTTTTCCTGGAACAACGATATAACGCGCTGAAAGCAGGAAACCAAAAACAAATTTTAGAAGACTATGGACAGGCAATGTATAAGCTAAATGAAAAGATTAAATTTAAAAAAAATGGAGTTTTGATAGAAGCGCTTGTGAAGGGAGTTACCGCAGACGGGCTGCTGATGGTTGAAACGGACAATGGGGAACAGGAATGGCTATGGGGAACGGCAGAATGGATAGTATAAGCCCGGTCATGCAAAGGGGAATTGCATTTCTTATTCAGCAACTTACAATCAATGACCAATTTCATACCTATTTTTCCATTAAACATTGTAGTATTTCCGGGGGAAGAAGTGAACCTCCATATTTTTGAGCCCCGCTATAAACAATTGATCAAAGAATGTTTCAGCGACGTAAAACCGTTTGGTATACCCGCCGTTATTAATCAACAGATTGGTGAAATAGGTACTTTGGTTAAAGTTCAGGAATTGGTAAAAGTGTATGATAATGGAGAAATGGATATCCGTACGAAAGGAGTAACGGTTTTTCGCTTACTGGAACTCATCAAAAGAATTCCCGATAAGTTGTACAGTGGCGCTATTGTTCACTATCCCCCCACCAATGAAAACGGAAGTAAACTGTTGATGAAAAAAGTATTGGAACGGTTAAGGGAAATGCACGGGCTTTTAAAAATTACTAAACCATTTAATAAACCGGATGAAAAATTAAGCGCTTATGATATTGCGCATCATGCCGGGCTTTCTATTGAGGAGGAGCAGGAACTGCTTGGGCTCACACAGGAAATACAAAGGCAGGAATATTTAAAGCGGCATCTCAATAAAATGATATCCGTGTTAACCGAAACAGAGGCATTAAAGGAAAAGATAAAACTAAACGGGCATTTTAAAAATGCCGGATCTATGGAATTATGAAGAGGCTATCAGGTATTAGCCGTCAGCGATCAGATCAGTACTTCTAATAATAACAAATTGAATACTTCTTTTCACTTCCAGCTTATGGCTGAAGGCTGATTGCTGAAAGCCTTCTGCCTGATCAGCTATTCATACTGGCCAAAAACTCCTGGTTGTCTTTTGTTCCTCTCATGCGTTTCAGCAATTCATTCATCGCTTCTTCTGCATTCATGTCTGCCAGGTAGTTACGAAGCAAATGCATTCTTTTCAATACATCCTTATCCAGCAGCAGGTCTTCCCTGCGGGTAGAAGAGGCCACCAGGTCAATGGCAGGAAATATGCGCCTGTTAGCCAACCGTCTGTCTAACTGCAGTTCCATATTACCGGTTCCTTTGAATTCTTCAAAGATTACTTCATCCATTTTTGAACCGGTATCTATTAATGCAGTAGCCAGTATGGTTAATGATCCGCCGTTCTCAATTTTTCTTGCAGCACCAAAAAATTGTTTTGGTTTTTGCATGGCATTGGCTTCCACACCGCCCGATAATACCTTACCGGATGCAGGTGCTACCGTATTGTGCGCACGGGCCAAACGGGTAATAGAGTCAAGCAATATAACCACATCATGGCCGCATTCTACCAGGCGTTTTGCTTTTTGCAGTGCTATGGTAGAAACCTTAACATGCTTTTCAGCCGGTTCATCAAAGGTGGAAGCGATAACCTCAGCTCTCACACTTCTTTCCATGTCGGTTACTTCTTCCGGACGTTCGTCAACCAACACGATCATCATATAACACTCCGGATGATTTTCGGCAATTGCATTGGCTATATCTTTCAGCAAAACCGTTTTACCGGTTTTGGGTTGAGCCACAATCAATCCGCGCTGCCCCTTGCCTATTGGTGTAAACAAATCTATTATCCGTGTGCTTAATGTAGTAGGCTGCGTGAAAAGGTTCATCTTTTCGAAAGGAAACAATGGCGTAAGGTAATCGAATGGTACTCTGTCTCTCACTTCTTCAGGTGATTTGGCATTGATCGTTTCAACCTTAAGAAGAGCAAAGTACTTCTCTCCCTCTTTCGGGGGACGTACTGCCCCCGACACAGTATCGCCGGTTTTTAATCCAAACAATTTTATCTGCGATGGAGAAACATAAATATCATCGGGAGAGGAAAGATAATTGTAATCACTGCTTCTTAAAAAACCATATCCGTCGGGCATCATTTCCAAAACGCCTTCACTCATTATTACGCCGTCGAACTCAATGTTAAAGTTCTGTTCGCGACGGTTTGGATACTGCCTGCGCTCCGACTGTGATTCTTCGGCAGGCGCCTCTTCGGGCTGGGGTGCTTCCTCTTCAGCCGACTGGCTTTCCTGCTCCTGCTGTTCTTCTTTTTCAGCAGCAGCAAGAGCGGCAGCTTCCTGTTCCCGTTTTTTTGCAATTTGTTCAGGGGTTTCTTCCTGAAAAAGTTTTGGCTTTTTTACTATTTTTCTATCCGATTTTTTTTCCGGTTCGGCGGCTACAATCTTTCTTTTCCTGGCGGGTGCAGTTGATTTTTCCGGTTCGGATTCTACAAGCGCTTCTTCGGTACTGTTGGCCGTTGTTGTTTTAACAACACGCTTGCGCTTCCCTTTTTCTTCTGTGCCTTTGGCTTCAGCACTGTTTTCTATAGCCTGTTTATCTAATATTTTATAGATGAGTTCCTGTTTATCGAGTTTTTTAGCGTTAGCAATGCTCAATTGCTCGGCAATATCAAGCAGCTCAGGAACGAGCATATCATTCAGTTGCAGAATGTCGTACATAAATATACTTAGCGGTTTAACCTCTTATCAAAAACACCTTGATAATTTGAAAGAGAAATGTGAAATGAATTTTTGGTTGAATGAAATTGGTGCGGAATGGCTAAAACTGATAAAATCCCGGAGCTTGGTAAGAACTGATCAGTTCGATTCCGTGGCAATAATACATCAAATTTCCGGAATCTAAAAAAATTTTTACTCCCTTATCTTTGTGCGCTTTCATTGTTAAAGTACATTTTAGCGAAGGCCTGATTAAAAAGAATCATATGTTCAACAAAAGAATTAAAATAAAGCAACTGCTGCTCCTGGAGCCAGGCAGCCAGCAAGTTACGGTTATGGGTTGGGTACGCAGTTTTAGAAATACCCAGTTCATTGCACTTAACGACGGTTCTACCAATAATAATCTGCAGGTGGTTGCTGAACTGGGAAAATTCGACGAAGCCATATTGAAACGCATCACCATTGCTGCCTCTTTAAAGGTTACCGGCGTAGTTATCCCTTCCCCGGGTAAGGGCCAAAAGCTGGAATTAAAAGCCACGGTCATAGAGATTCTGGGCGACAGCGACGCAGAAAAATACCCGCTCCAGCCCAAAAAACATAGTCTTGAGTTTTTAAGAGAGATCGCTCACCTGCGCTTTCGTACCAATACGTTTGGCGCAGTATTTAGGGTGCGGCACAGCTTAGCCTTTGCTGTACACCAGTTTTTTAACGAGCGGGGATTCGTGTACCTGCATACACCCGTTATTACGGCCAGCGATGCCGAAGGCGCAGGTGAAATGTTCAGAGTAACTACTTTGCCCGCTCAAAACCCTCCGCTAACCGATGATGGCACTATTAATTACAAAGAAGATTTTTTTGGACGTGCCACAAACCTTACAGTAAGCGGTCAGTTGGAAGGCGAGCTTGGCGCCACTGCGCTGGGTGAAATATATACGTTCGGACCTACTTTCCGGGCCGAAAATTCAAACACCCCCCGGCACCTGGCGGAGTTTTGGATGATTGAGCCTGAAATGGCTTTTTGCGACCTGGAAGATAATATGAACCTGGCCGAGGAATTCATCAAATATATTATTCGCTATGCCATGGAGCATAACCCCGACGACCTGGCGTTTTTAGCGCAACGCCTGGCGGATGAAGAAAAACAACTGCCACAGGACAAACGCAGCGAACTGGGATTGATAGAAAAATTAGACTTTGTACTCAACAATGATTTTGAAAGGATTACTTACACACAGGCTATTGATATTTTATTACAGTCGCCTGCCTACAAAAAAAAGAAGTTCCAGTACGAAGTAAAGTGGGGCATTGATATGCAAAGCGAGCACGAAAGATACCTGGTGGAAAAGCATTTTAAGAAGCCGGTTATTGTTACGGATTACCCGATGGATATAAAAGCATTTTACATGCGCCGGAACGATGATGGCAAAACCGTTGCCGCCATGGATATTTTGGCGCCCGGCATTGGCGAAATTGTTGGCGGCTCACAGCGTGAAGAACGTCTGGATAAGTTGCTGCAACGCATGGAAGCCATGCATGTACCCGCGGAAGAATTATGGTGGTACTTAGATACCCGCCGCTTTGGTACCGTGCCCCACGCCGGCTTTGGACTGGGCTTTGAACGCATGGTACAGTTCGTTACCGGCATGAGCAATATCCGCGACGCCATTGCTTTCCCGAGAACGCCGGGAAGTGCGGAGTTTTAGGCAATTTACAAAACGGTATGCCCTGCGGTAACGGTATCCCTGTATGGCGGCCACATTTTGTAATTTTTATGCTGCATTTTATTCTTTTGGCTTCACCGCTCTGATCATCTCGCGTTTATGCGCGGGGCCGGGCATTTTTTCAACCGAAAAACCCGCATCAGTCAAAGCGCGGCGCACAGCACCTTTGGAACAATAGGTTACAATTGAGCCGCCCGGTTCTATACAATTGAACATTTCCTTAAAAGTTTCAATTGTCCATAATTGAGGCTGTACGGTGGGCGCAAAGGCATCATAATATACCAGGTTAAATAATTTTGAAGGCTGAAACTGCTGTAGTGTTGTACAGTACCTGCATAAAGTAAACCGGGGCGAAATGGCAACCGGTTTGTTCCATGCAGCAGTATGCATATGCTCAAACGGTAACGCCAGATCCGGGCGGTGCAGTACCGTGCAATAATTTAAGCCCGCCCGCTCCTGCTCACTCAGCGGAAACGGTTCTATGGCATGGTAATGAATATTTAATTGAGTTTCTTCCGTTGCCTCCAGCGTTAGCAATGCATTGAGCCCTGTGCCAAAACCTATTTCAAGGATATTAATAGATGCAGTATCTCTTTGCCTGATCATGTATTGCAAGCCGAACCGTATATATACATGCCTGCTTTCCTGTATTGCGCCGTACACGGAATGATAGGTTACATCAATATCCGATTCGAATATGGTGTGTGAACCGTCGGCTGTTATTTTCTTTTGTCGTTCCATGCGCTGAGAAAAGAACCAGGATACAAATCATAAATAAAATTCGAAGCAGGAAATCTGAAGCAAATACAACGATAAATTACAAACCATAAATCTTTACTTATTCCTCCTCATGCACCGCCAAAATAGGGATATGCGAATGAAAGGCCAGTTCTTTGGTATGACTTTTCTGAAACAGCGATTCCAATAAACGATGCTTGCGGGGTATTACAATAAGCAGGTCAAGATTATTGTTTTCAGCAAACGCATTAATGCCATTAACCACATCGGGGTTATCAATAAAAAAATATTGAGGATGGGTTTCTCCCAGCAGGTCATCCAATAAGGCAGACTGTTCCTCTGTATTACCCGTTGCAGCATTCTTTTTATCATCAACATTCAAAACACTCATGGTTGCATCAAATGTTTTTACCCACTCTTTTATATATGCCGCAGGCGTGGTTTCTACAAGTTTTTTAAAATCGCAGGCAAATCCTATTTTGTGTATTCCTTTAAAAATTGCTCCCGGCGGAACAACAAGAACAGGCCAGGTTAACCGCCTGATCACCGATAATGTAGCACTACCCACCAACAGCCTTTCTACAAATCCGCTGCCTTTCGTTCCCATAACAATGGCAAAGGGTTGTGTGGCAGCACAAATTGTTTCCAGCTCATCTGCCAGGTCGCCCAATTTTACTTCAGCATCTATTGTTACATTTCCCGAAGAAGTACGCTCTACCAGCTCTTTTAATTCCTGTAGTCTTTCTCTGTTGATCTTTTCCAGTTCACCAATGTCCATAAGCGGAAGCGGAATATCGCTGTTGTTATACGACACAGGCATCTGGTATACATGCAGCAGCATAATGCGGGCATGAATAACCTGGGCCATATTTAAAGCATAATGCATGGCATTGATAGCCACCGGGGAAAAATCTGTGGGTACAATAATTGTTTTCATCAGATTGTTTTTACACAAATAAAAATGATACCGGCAGTTGGTTGCCGAAGACTTTTATTTACATGCATATTTCTTTGAAATACAATTTTAAAAGAATTGATGCTAATTTCATATAAAATTCCAGTATTTATTACGCAAAGCAACCTAAATCTTACACAGATACAACCGCAGGTGAATATTTAGATGAGAGACTAAGAGAAATAGGACTTAAAAAATGAGGATTACTTTTTAATGCTTTATGAAATGCATTTGAAACTTTTGCGCCACGTTTCTTTTTTGAAAGCTGTTATAGCATATAGCTTAACAGCTTTTGGCGGGGCACAGGGTCATTTTGGAATGATGATGAAAACATTTGTTGCCAAAAGAAAAGACATCACTGAACAGGAACTATTAGAATACAATGCATTTTGCCAGTTGTTGCCCGGTGCTTCCTCTACCCAGATCATTACACTTATTGGGTATAAAAAAGGTAAACTGCCACTGGCTGTATTGACCTTGCTGCTTTGGATATTGCCCGCCTGCCTGCTCATGAGCGGACTTTCTTTTGCGCTTGATTTTGCCGGTAAAACCACTCTCCAGAATGATCTGTTTAAATTCATAAAGCCTATGGCTGTAGGCTTCCTGGCCTTTGCTGCCTTTAGAGCGTATACGTTGGTGGCCAACAAGCGCATTGCACGACTGATTATGGCTGGTACAATGATCACTACCTATTTTCTTTTTAATTCACCAGTGGTTTTTCCCGCTGTTATTTTGCTTGGCGGACTGATCACCAGTTTCACTGAAAAGACTTCCGAAAAAATAAATGTGGAACCAAGACCCATTAAGTGGGGAAACATAGTAATATTTTTTTTAATATTTATATTGGCTGGGGTATTTAGTGAACTTTCCCGAAAAAATGAATGGCAACACCGGAAAGCTTTTAATCTCTTCGAAAATACCTACCGTTTCGGGGGAATGGTTTTTGGTGGAGGCGATGTGTTAATGCCCATAATGTATGAACAATATGTTGTTCGCCCCAATACGGAACGCATACAACAAAAGAATCAAAATGTAATACGCATTGATCAAAACGAGTTCCTTACCGGCGCAGGAATGGTAAAAGCTATACCGGGGCCTACTTTTTCGTTCTCGGCGTTTGTAGGCGGGGAGGCTTTAAAAAACGAAGGAATGGGTATGCAGGCTATAGGTTGCGCAATAGGAGCATTCGGTATTTTTTTGCCAAGCGCTTTGCTTGTATTGTTTTTTTACCCGGTTTGGAATAATTTAAAAAAATATGCCGTCATTTACCGGGCTTTAAAGGGTATAAACGCAGCAGTAGTAGGCATTATGGCAGCTTCTACCCTTTTTTTAATGAAAGACATTTCGTTCTTTGAAGTAAATGAAGAAAATACAATCAGCCTTTTAAACATTGGCGTAATTACCGGAACCTTTTTACTGCTCACCTTTACCCGCTTACCGGCGCCGGTAATTGCTTTGTTTTGCCTGTTACTGGGGTTGCTTATTTAAAGTGATAACGCAAAGCCGGCCTACATTTTACCTGTAATATCCGTTCTTTTCAATTTCCTCTTTAACAATATCCGGTACCAGGTACCTTATGGATTTTCCCTGTTTTACCAACTCCCGGATATGCGTAGCCGAAATTTGGAGCAATGGCGCATCCACTACCGTAATATTTTCAGGCTGATTTAGGCCGGGTTCAAAACCCACCCTGTTGTAAACAAAAATGGAATAGCGCTTCATCAGTACATCTGCATTTTTCCATTTATGCAAATTTTTAAAACTGTCGCTTCCCATAATCACGGCAAACTGGTGCTGTGGATATTTTTCTTCCAGGTACGTTAAAGTATCTATGGTATAAGATGGTTTGGGTAAATGAAACTCAATATCGGAAGCCTTCAGCTTTAACTCTCCTTCAAGGGCAATGTGTACAAGATGGAAGCGCTGGTATTCGTTGAGCAACGAGTGCGATACTTTAAAAGGATTTTGAGGTGATACAACAAACCATACCTGGTCGAGGCTGGTATGGCTGGCTATATGGCTGGCTATGATCAAATGTCCGTGGTGAACGGGATTAAACGAACCAAAATATAAACCGATCTGCATGGGGTAAAAAACAATCAGGCTGTTTTTTTATATACTTCCTCTACCAGTACGCTCCTAGCCTCATTTAACCGCAAACTTAAACTATATCCGGCAACAGATACAGAAATGGGATCACCCAGCGGAGCAACCTGTTCAATGGTAATTACCTCTCCCGGAATAAAACCCATCTCCATCAGTTTTAAAAAAAATTCATCATTTTCAATTTGCCTGATGATGACCGCAATGCCCGGACTTATCTGAGAAAGCCTTTTCATATCAGCAAATCTATTGGTAGTTTTGCAGCATTATTTACGAATTTTGGAAAAGGATATTAATGGCCCCTATTCATTTTTTCTTCCCATATCGAAACTTCGCACTTATTCGAAGAACAAAATTAAAATCATTTATCAGGGACATTTTTAAAAACGAAAACAAAACCCTTGTTAGCCTACGGTATGTTTTTTGTACTGATGCATACCTCCTTGAAATAAACAGGCAATATTTACAGCATGATTATTATACAGACATCATAACTTTTGAGCTTGGAGAGGCGGGAAAGATTGATGGTGAAATATACATCAGTGCAGAACGGGTAAAGGAAAACGCCCAATTAATGCATACCAGTTTTAATAAAGAATTGCACCGTGTAATTTTTCATGGAGTGCTGCATCTCTGCGGCTATAAGGATAAGTTAAAAAACGATAAATTTGAAATGAGAGCCAAAGAAGATCGTTTATTGCAGTTATATTTTGATATAAAATAAACGCTGTTTCACGTGAAACGTTTTCTTCTTATAATTATTGTGTCTCTTTTTTTTACCACCGCCTTTGGACAGGGCTCTATTGTTTTGAATGATAAACCCTTTATCATTACCCCTGTAAAAGATACAGCATTGGAAAATTGGCTATCCGCAAGCCCAGCGTACTTGCAACTAAATGCAGAAGAAAAAGAGGCTGTTTACTGGATAAATTATGCAAGGCAGGAACCCCAACAATTTTCCACCATTATATTATTGCCCTTTTTAAAGCAATTTCCAGAAGCAAAAAGCAATTACACCCGGTCATTGATCCATGACCTGTCAAATCTTTCGGCTCTGCCACCGCTTATCCCTTCAAAAAAATTAAATCAAATAGCCAGTAGTCATACCAAAGATTTGGGTTCCAACCGCCGCAGCATTTCACATAACTCTTCAAAAGGTGAATCCTTTAAAGAGCGTCTCAACAGGTTTGGGTATTTTGAATGTGTCTCAGAAAATGTTTATGAGGGAAAGAAAGATGGTTTACAAGCAGTACTTTTCCTTCTTATTGACGCTGGTGTTCAAAATCTTGGACATCGTAAAAATATACTCGATCCCGATATGAAGTATATAGGTGTGTCCTTCTTTCCAATTAAAGGGCCGTCAAAGCACTATTTTATGGTTCAGAACTTTTCATGCAATTAAAGTCGGTTCCACGTGAAACATTATTATGATACATCAACCAGCCGCAAATAAATATCCTTATTATTTTTCACTACTGTAATTTTGCCAGATGTTTTCAGTATACGACGTAATTGTGGTTGGGGCCGGGCATGCAGGTTGCGAAGCCGCAGCAGCCGCAGCAAATATGGGCAGCAAGGTTTTATTGATTACCATGAACCTTCAAACCATTGCTCAAATGAGTTGCAATCCGGCTATGGGTGGAATTGCAAAAGGGCAAATAGTACGGGAGATTGATGCCCTCGGCGGCTATTCGGGTATCGTTACCGACTATACAATGATCCAGTTTAGAATGCTGAACAAATCCAAAGGACCTGCAATGTGGAGCCCACGAGCACAAAGCGACAGGATGCTTTTCTCTAAAAAATGGAGGGAAATGCTTGAACAAACACCCAACCTGGATTTTTACCAAGATATGGTTAATGGTTTGCTCGTTAAAGATGGACAATGTTGCGGCGTAATAACCAGCATGGGACATGAAATAAAAGCTAAAGCGGTAGTCCTCACCAATGGTACTTTCTTAAATGGTATAATTCATATCGGCGAAAAAAGATTCGGCGGTGGAAGAGTTGCTGAAAAAGCAGCAACAGGTATTACAGAACAACTGGTACAATTGGGATTTGAGAGCGACAGGTTAAAAACAGGAACCCCACCCCGCATAGATGGGAGAAGCCTGGATTATACTAAAATGGAAGAACAAAAAGGAGATGAGGAAATCAGTGGCTTCAGTTTCTCCCCTGTTCCTAAAATTAAGGCTCAACAGCAAAGAAGCTGCTGGATCACATATACCAATCAAACTGTTCACGACATTCTTAAAACCGGGTTCGACAGAAGCCCCATGTATTCGGGCCGAATAGAAGGAATTGGCCCACGATACTGCCCCAGTATTGAAGATAAGATAAACCGGTTTGCTGAAAGAGACCGCCACCAGATTTTTGTAGAACCGGAAGGTTGGAATACGGTAGAAATCTACGTAAACGGATTTTCCACTTCACTGCCGGAAGAAGTACAATTTGAGGCGCTTCGCATGATCCCTGGTTTTGAAACCGCAAAAATGTTCAGACCAGGATACGCCATAGAATATGATTATTTTCCCCCTACTCAACTCCATTATTCTTTAGAGACAAAACTTATTCAGCATCTCTTTTTTGCAGGACAAATTAACGGCACCACCGGATATGAAGAAGCTGCCTGCCAGGGATTGATAGCCGGAATGAATGCTCATCTTACCTCCCAAAATAAAGCGCCCTTTACACTTAACAGAAGTGACGCGTATATAGGTGTTCTCATTGACGATTTGATCAGTAAAGGAACAGAAGAACCTTACCGGATGTTTACCAGTCGTGCAGAATTCAGAACATTACTGCGCCAGGATAACGCCGATTTGCGATTAACCGAAAAATCGTATAGAGCAGGATTAGCTTCAGAAAAAAGAATGAAAGCCCTGGAAGAAAAAAGAACTTCAATTGATTATATATTAAATAAAATAAATACTTTATCAATTGAGCCACAAGATATAAATTCATACCTTCAAAGTATTCCTACAGCTCCTCTTACTCAAAAGCAAAAAGCAGCTCAACTCCTGCTTCGTCCAGGTATTAGCCTTACCGATTTACAAACAGCCTTACCCAAATTATCTGAGGCTATCCAAAACACTAAACAAGAAGTTATAGAACAGGCTGAAATTCAAATTAAATATAATATATATATAGAGAAGGAGAAAGAGCTGGTTTCAAAAATGAGCAAGCTCGAAGACCTTATTATCCCGGAAAATTTCAATTATTTTAATATTTCCGCTCTCTCTACAGAAGCCAGGCAAAAATTTATCAGGGTTAAACCCAGAACCCTTGGTCAGGCCTCCCGCATTTCGGGCGTTAATCCAAGCGATATTCAGATTTTGATGGTATATATGGGAAGATAGATTTAAAGCTTGTAAAGCCCGCTTACAAGCCTAAGGATGCACTTATTTCCAGCATACGCCTGATTGGCTTCAAAGCCGCTAATCGTAAATCTTCATCCATTGTAAGCTCAGGCGACTCATACTCCATGCACAGGTATAATTTTTCAAGTGTATTCAGCTTCATATGCGGGCAGTCGTTACAGGCACAACTGTTATCCGGCGGTGCAGGGATGAAAATTTTATCAGGAGAATTTTTTTGCATCTTGTGCAATATGCCCGTTTCCGTAGCCACTATAAATTCCTTACCCTCATCCTTTTCCGTGAATTTCAGCAACTGTGTGGTGGAACCAATAAAATCGGCCAACTGCAACACAGCATCTTCACATTCCGGATGTGCAATTATTTTGGCATCTGGATGTCTTACTTTTAGTTTCGTGATCTTTTCCCTGCTAAAAATTTCATGTACCATGCATGCTCCATTCCACAATACCATATTACGACCGGTTTTCTTATTTATGTAAGCACCCAGGTTTTTATCAGGCGCGAAGATGATCTTTTGATCTTCCGGTAAACTCTCTACTATTTGCCTGGCATTAGAAGAAGTACAAATAATATCGCTTAAAGCCTTAATTCCTGCAGAGCAATTAATATAAGAAATAACAATATGACCGGGGTGCTCGTCTTTAAACTTTTTAAATAGCAAAGGAGGAGCCGAATCCGACAACGAACAACCAGCTTTAAAATCGGGCAATAAAACCTTTTTACCGGGATTTAAAATTTTCGCTGTTTCCGCCATAAAATGCACTCCCGCAAAAACAATAATGTCTGCGGTTGTTTTTTCGGCCTGCTGCGCCAGCCCAAGACTATCACCAATATAATCTGCTACATCCTGTATATCAGCTTCCTGGTAGTAATGTGCCAAAACTACTGCATTCTTTTCCTTCTTCAATCTTTCTATCTCTTTAAACAGATCCAGGTGGGCGTCAATATCAACATCTAAAAAACCAACCTGCTGTACATTTTTCTTTGCCTCATTAATGTTAATTAGTGTCATAGTATTTAATAATAATTAATTATTTATTTAAAAGCCCTATTACTATTACAACTGTTAATATGGGGAAACATATATAAACCGGTTTCTTGGCAAAGTTAAAACTAATACTTTATACACTGTCATTCACAAACTGTTCACAGGTGGTAAATAAATAACAGGGTGAGTTTTCAAGTGTTATTAACAATGTTGAAGGATTAGACCTGCGTATAAGTTTTTACTAATTTTTTATTAATCTGCTGTTAATAAACTGTGGTGAAATTTATTTTTCAGGGCATTATTCCACTGCTTGGGAAAACACTGAGATTTCCAAAATAATATGTTGTCCGGAACAGCACATTAAAAAAAGATTAAACCGGGGGTTTTCAACATAAAAGAGTGTGTATCAACAATGGGATGTGGATTGCTATAAACGCGATTCTTTCCTTTTTTATTGCCCTGCGCGCACTGGCCGATATCCACTTTATAAAAAGCAGGAGGAGTGCTGCTTTACAGTCGTTTTCCACAATTTGTTGATAAACATATATTACCCTATTTTTGCCGTCCATAAAAAATACATTTATTACTATATGTCTATTATTCAGACTATCCGGGACAAAGCGGCTGTTTTTGTATTTGGGATTATCGGTATCAGCTTAATTGGTTTTTTGGTGCAGGATGCTTTTGTTGGAGGAGGTAGCCACTTGTTTACTGCCCCTTCTTCCACTGTAGGAAAAGTAAATGGTGTTTCTATTGAAAGGGAAAGTTTTGATGAAAGGGTAAGGGCTATGGAAGCTCAGTACCAGTCGCAGGGATACCGCATTGATGAATCTATGCGTCAGGAAATCCAAAACCAGATATGGAATGGCTTAATAAGCAAAGAACTGATAACAGCGGAAGCGAACAAACTGGGTATAGACTTTACATCCAAAGAATTTACTGAATTGTTATTTAGTGAAAATGCACCGCAGGAATTTAAACAACAGTTCACCGATCCTAAAACAGGCATATATAATATTGAAGCGGCACGCAACGCTTTTAAAACATTGCAAAAAAGTAAGGATGCCGTTCAACTCAGGCAGGTGAATGACCAGTTGATTGATCCTATTGTACTGAGCCAGATACAAAAAAAGCTCATGACCATTTTCACCAACGGCACTTATATACCCAAATGGTTAATTGAAAAACAAAATGCGGTAACGGGCCAGGTGGCAGATATTTCTTTCGTGGGATTGTCGTATTCAACAGTTGCCGATTCATCAGTAAAAGTTACTGATGCGGAGATTAACGATTATGTTCAAAAACATAAAGACAATTTTAAACAGGAAAAAAGCAGGAGTATTGCCTATGTGCTGTTTAATGCGGCAGCCAATAAACAGGATAGCGTCAATTTGTGGAACAAAATGGAAGAATTGAAAAAACCGCTGGCTGAGGCTGCAGATCCTGGTGTTTTCGTTACCAGGCAGGGAACAAAATCGCAGTTCTTCGATGGTTATATGAGCAAAAGCCGAATTCAGATACCCGTTAAAGATTCTTTATTTAAGTTGTCGCCGGGTGAAGTATATGGTCCTTACTACGATGGGAATTCCATTGTTATTGCCCGTATGATAGGATCAAAGGTTTTACCCGATTCGGCAAAAGCCCGTCATATATTAATAGGAACAATTAACCCTCAAACCGGGCAACCAACACTTGCCGATTCTGTTGCCAAAAAGAGAATAGATAGCATTCAGCAGGCTATTGCGGGTGGCGCTTCTTTTGAGTTGCTGGTTACTAAATATTCGGATGATGAAGGATCAAAAGCCGTGTTTGGTAATTTAGGTTATTTTCCAAACGGTCAGATGGTAAAAGCTTTTAATGATTTTGCTTTCGAAGGAAAAACAGGTGATAAAGGCGTTGTGAAAACGGAATACGGATACCACTATATCGAAATCCTGGATCAGAAGAATTTTGAACAGGCCTATAAAATCGCCTATTTGTCAAAACCCATTGAAGCCAGTGTTGAAACCGACCGGGCGGCCTCTGCAACTGCTACGCAATTTGCTTCTGTAAGCCGTACAGCCAAGGCTTTTGAAGAAAATGTAACTAAGGAAAAACTCAATAAACGCCTGGCAGAAAGTGTAAAAGAAATGGATTACCAGATCACGGGTATTGGGACATCCAGGGCATTTATTAAATGGATATATAGCAATAAGCCGGGAACGGTTTCGGATCCCATATCGGTAGGCGACCAGTATGTGGTAGCCCTTATTACCGGTGAAAAAGAAGAGGGGGTACAATCTGCCGCAGAAGCAAGGATAATGGTAGAACCGCAATTGCGTAATAAAAAGAAAGCAGCTCAGCTTGTTGCAAAATTTGGTAAGTACGCTTCTATTGATGAAGCCGCAAAAAATTCAGGACAGCAGGTTCAGCAGGCCGACAGTATACGGTTTGCAGATAATTTTAAGCCTGAGTTTGGGAATGAATTGATATTGATTGGAGCAGCATTTAATAAAAGTTACCAGCAAAAAGTATCGCTCCCTCTTGCCGGCAATACCGGGGTATATGCATTGCAGGTAAGAAATTTAGGCGCCTTGCCAAATGATGCTGCTAATGTTGAAGAACAGCGCAACGCAACAGCCATGCAAATGAAACAAACGATGGGTTATGCGGTGATGCAGGCATTAAAAGAAGCAGCAACTGTAAAAGATACCCGCATGAAAGCGGGGTATTGAGAAATGATACTATTTTATAAAGGGGTCGCCGGCTTAAAGTTGGCGACTTTTTTTATTTCGGTAACTTTGCTTTATGAATGATGTAATAATTAACAAGGTGGCCGAAAGCGGTATCGTTACAATAGATTTGGCAACCTTTTATCCTAAAGTGGAGACAGCGGTTTTTGATATCAAAGACTACCTGTTTAAAGGATTGATTTTAAAAGAAAAGGATTTTAGGGAAGCGCTAAAACATACAGACTGGCAGCAATACAATGGAAAATACATTGCCCTGATCAATACCGCAGATGCCATAATACCTATGTGGGCCTATATGCTTGCTGTTTCTCATTTACAGCCGTTTGCCAAAGATATTATATTTGGCAGTGAAAAGGATCTGCTGCAAACATTGATGCTCAATAATATTTCAAACATTAGCGCCAATGATTATGCGGATAAAAGAATTGTTATAAAAGGATGCGGCGATGTGGTACTGCCGGAAGCAGCTTATGCAGCCATTACACAAAAATTACGTCCCGTAGTTAAAAGCCTGATGTATGGCGAGCCTTGCAGCACTGTGCCCGTGTATAAAGCTACTTCTGTTAAGGCGCACTAAATTACATCTACAACTTCACGTGCTCTAAGCGTCATATTTTCTTAAAATCTGCTTAACCTACAGGTAATGCATCTGTTGTTTATTTGCCTGTTAGCAGAGCAATCTATGCAATTCGTTTTCTCATGTTTGTTAAAGTAAATGGGTAAATCAATCCTTTGAATCGAACAGCTCCCGGTTTTTACCAGGGGCTCTTTCTTTTATTTTCTTTTTAACCCGCTGAGGTATTCTACAATATTTACCAGTTGCTGCGTTCCCATTCCTTCTGCTAAACCCTGGGGCATTAACGACTGATCATAAAGCGTTTTGGAAACGATATCCGATTTCTTATATTTTTCAATGATACCACCAATCATTTTAATACTGATCTCGCCTTCCGTTTGGCTGGCAATATATCCCGATACTGAGGCGCTGGTTTTCAATTTAAAGGCATATCCTTCAAAGCCAAAGCTTATGCCAGCCGATGGTTCAAGAATAGAAGTATATAAAGCGTCTTTCGCCAATTTTGAGCCAATTTCAGAAAGGTCGGGTCCAAAAGCAATACCCTGGTTTTTTACCTGGTGGCACGAACCACAGTAAGTTGCAAAGGCAACGGCGCCAGAATCTGCATTGCCTTTCATTGCCATTAATTCCGGAATGGGGGGCAGCTTATTGGTTTGTTGTTTTATAGCGAGATATTTGGCAGCTTCTTCTTTCAGGTCTTTCCTGTGTGTTCTTGTAAAGATGTTTGCAGCAACCGCTTCAAGGTCTTCGGGTAATTTTTTGTTTTTTACCAGTTGGAGCAGGCTGGTTTCACCCGGTCTGCCGGTAGCAAATGCCGCTACAGCCTCCGTTCTTAATTGAGCCGGGTTATTTTTGTTGATGAGGAATTGCTGCAGCAGACTTCTTGACGCATCACTACCTGCTTTACCCAGCAGGTTTATCATTTGAATGGCGGCTTCATTTTTTTGTTGCAGGGTTTTAGCAATAAGCCCGCTACCTCCCGATTCGAGTAGGAGACGAAGGGCATCGGCCTTCATTGCGTCATTGCTACCTTCGTTGGCCAATTTCAAAAGTTCGGTGTTTTTGTCTTTCAGCGCGTATTTTCTCACCAGGTCAATATACAACTGTGTTTGCGACACGCTGTTCAACCCGTTTTGCAGAGCATTTTTAACTACGTCTGTACGCGGTGTTTTGGCATCAAGCTGCAGGAGCGTAAGCGCGTCAATATAACCCTGCTGCAGGCGGTGCCCTTCAAGTAAGGATAACAAGACCTTTTGCTTTTCACCATCTTCATAAAAATCAAAGGCGCGGAAAAATTTTAATTGCTGATTAGGGTTTGTAGTGGGATCGCTGATGATCTGTGCCACTAAAGGCAATGCAGCATTTGCTCTTGCACGCCATACAATATCCTTTCCCGCGGGAGTGTTCCAGTTATTATTTACCAATTGCAGCCAGGCATCAAAATAGCTATCCCATCTTCCGTCTGCAGCAATACCCAATGCTTCAAGATACCACCGGTCTTTGCCATTGTATTGCTGTGCCAGTTGTGCCCAAACAGCAGGCGCTTCGGCTGAATTATTGCGGTGCATAGCCAGTACGGCTTCCCTTTTCACCTGTACGCTTTCATCTTTGATCATTGATTTTACAATAGCGATAGTGTCTGCCTTTATTTGCAAAGCGGCTCTTATTGCGGTAATACGGATATTGGGATCCTTGTCTTTTAATGCCTCCTGAACATAGGCCAAACCCTTATTGGGAATTTTACTCAACAGCCATAAAGCGCGGGCGCGAAAACGTGCATTTTCCGAAGCGTATAATTTTTCCAGAGGCTGGGCTGCCGCTCCACCCATGCCATTTAATTTTTGCCAGGCTAGGTAACGGGTTGAGAGGTTGGGACTTTGTAAAGCCTTTACCGCACCTTCGGCGGTTGCTAAATCTAACACCGGAATTTTATAGCCCTCATGATCTTTTGGTGTAATCCTGAAAATTCTTCCTTTGGCAAAATCTTTCACCTGGTGACCACCCACGCCCGGATCGTACCAGTCGGAAATAAATAAGGATCCATCCGGAGCAACACAAACATCCGAAGGGCGAAACCAGTTGTCTCCGGTTCCTTCAGCAATATTATTAATGCTGGCAGAATACCCGGCTCCATCGGGTGTAACTGCGTAGGAGCGCACTACATTGGGTCCGGCATCGCTGTGTATCAACTGACCCCTGAATCTTTCGGGCAACAGGCTGCCTTCATACACCAGTATTCCTGTTGGCGACCCGGCTCCCGTTTGCAGCATATTGGGTACTACGCCGGGATCATTTAAATGCCAGTGGCGGTAAGGAATAGAATCTTCCAGGTTCATGCGCCTTTCCGGCCATGACGCCCCGGTTATTTCATCTGTAAATCCATAATTGCCATAAGGCATTACATAGTTAATGCGTACGCCCCGGTTGCCATCATCATCATTGTCTGACTGCCACAGCGTTCCATAAGAATCTTCGGCCACTTCGTAGGGATTGCGAAAATTATTGCCCAATACTTCTACATCCTTACCATCTGTGTCACACCTGAACACCATGCCCTGCCTCCAGGGGTGTCCGTTAGCTATAATTTCTTTTCCCGAAATATCTTTTACAGGATTACCATATTTATCTTTTAATCCTTTAGCCTCGTTCCCGAAATTAAAATACAGCTTGCCGTCCGGACCAAAATTAAACGCATGTATGGCATGATCGTGTTCCTGCCCGCTGATGCCGGTAAAGAGCGTATCCTTCTTATCGGACACCCCATCATTGTTTTCATCGGTAAATACATATACACCCGGGCTCCGCGATACAATTACCTTATTGCCCAGTACTGCAATACCTAATGCGGAGTTTATGTCTTCTCCCTGGTAAAAAACGGTTTGTTTATCAGCTTGTCCATCACCGTCCCTGTCTTCAAGTATTACGATCCTGTCTCCTTCCTTTTTATAAGGATTATCCGGGTTGAGCGAGTAGCGGTAATTGTAACCTTCACATACCCACACCCGTCCCTTTTCGTCAATGTCCATGTTGGTGGGATTGACAAGCATCGGCTCATGCGCAAACAAACTGATTTTCAGATCGGCTGCTCCTTTCAATCCCCTTAGTGCATATTCCGGAAGATGTTTTTGTTCTTCAGAAAGCGGTTTGTTATCAGTTAAGTTTTGATCAGGCGCCTGGCATCCGGAAAGCAACACACCGATTAAAAAAGCAAAATGAGGAACGAGTAAAATTTTACGAAAGAGGAACCCGCGTAAAGGGAGAGATAACAAATTCATACAAAACAGGGTTTTAAAAAGGCATATGGTTTGAACCAATAAATATAAACATCTTTTGTGACAGACAAAAGGCGCCAGATCTTTTCCGACGCCTTTTGCTAAATCTGTTTATTAAGAGTTGAATATTCTCAATAAACTGTTTATTGTATAACAATTTTACCATAAGTAATTCCAAAGTCGCTCCCGGATATAATAACAGCATATACTCCTTTACCTGTATTTGCAGCACTGGTTAAAACCCGAACGGCCTGTCCGGCAGTAATATTACCAGCCTTTTGTTTGCTTATGATATTACCATTTAAACTGGTAATGGTAATTACGGCATTGCGTATATTGGCGACGGCTGTTACATAAAAGGAATTACCAGTTACTACTGTAGGGTAAATGTTTATTTTATTTGCCGAAACGACGGCTAAACGAATGCTGACTATTGCCGAGTAAGTGGCAACCCCATTCATATCGGTCATTTTTAAGCGATAGTAAGCCGTACCCCGGAAAGGAGCCTGATCGGTGAAACGATATTGCGTTGCAGAATTCATATTGGATTGCACTGTACCAATTGCCGAAAAAGATGTTGCATCTACACTTTTTTCTATTTCAAATGACCGGGGGTTACTGTCGGAAGATATTTCCCAGTTCAATTGCACATTATGGTCTTTTTCTTGTGCGGTAAATGATTGCAGGGTAATGGGCAACAAGCTTAATGTTTGCATAGCGAAAGAGATCCTGTTATCAACAGCATTTTCATAGTATTCCAGTACCATATCGTAAGTTCCGCTCAACGAGGCGCTATAGCTTGTTGTGGTATAGGAATGAAGCGCCCAGTTATTGATGATCCAGGTTGAACCTCCATTTAAACTCAACCGAAAGCCGTCATCTCCGCCCACAGTGAACATATAGGTTCCTGAGGCAAAAGTTTTGCTTAACCGGTAGCGCACACTAAAGGTTTCAGTTTGGATGGCACATCCGCTCGTAGCGTAAGCAACATTGGCGCCACCGAAATTTTCGTCGAATGCAGGATCAGAAGCGGACCCTTTCTGCACCATGCCTGTGTAAACATCGAAGTTTACACCATCATACACATAGCCGTTCCAGGTGTTGCCTGTGCCCGAAATGCTGGTATTTTCCGTTGCACTGCATATGGCAGCCAATGAAAATGAGATCCTGTTTTCACCTCCGTTTTCATAATATTCCAATACCATATTATAGCTGCCATTCAGTGTTGCTGTATACGTGGTGGTTGTATACGATTGATCGGTCCAGCGGTTAATAACCCATGTAGCACCGCCATCCAGACTCAGCCTGTAACCGTCATCTCCGCCTACAGTGAAAATATAATCGCCGCTGGTAAAGGTTTTAGAAAGCCTGTAGCGAACGCTGAATGTTTCTGTTTGCACAGTACAGCCGCCGATAACGGGATAGTTTACATTACTTCCTCCAAAATTCTGATCAAAATCAGGACTGACGGCTGAACCCTCATTCACCCGGCCCCGGAAAGACCCCAGGTGCGCATTACCATATACATAGCCGATCCACACATTCCCGCTACCATAAACGTTTTCGCTGCCGGAGTTACATTGACTCTTTGCAGCAAATATGTTTAAAAACACAAGAACGGTAAGGGGTAGAAATATTTTCATATCATTTCATTTATTGCGGAAAGATAACGGAGCATGATAAGTGTTATTGCTTAGTGAAAAACGATAATACACTTATTCATTTATCAAAAACACATTTAGTGATTACTTTAGAAAAATTTTGTTGTTTTCATAACCATCGCATTAACATACAAGTATAAATTGTTTATAAAAATATACTTTGATAATAATCAAGAAACTGGACTTGCATGCAGCAGGAATTCAAGGTGAAAAATTGGAGACAGAAAGATCGGCATTTCGGCAGGGTATCAAAAAGCTTCGATCAAATAAAGCAGTTGAAATTTGAGATTGGGACCTGAGATTTTGCTGTATAAATATTTAATTAGAATATATAGCGGCATCCATCGTAAAATGCACCCTGTCTTAATTACAGTTCTTCTTACCATGCGCATTAAATCGTACCTTTGCGGCTTGTTTTTCGCGAAAAGCGAAATTAAAATAAGAAGCAGCTATGATTACAGTGAATAATGTTTCATTATCCTTTGGAAAAAGGGTATTATTTGACGAGGTAAACCTTAGTTTCAGCAAAGGAAATTGCTATGGCGTTATTGGAGCCAACGGAGCAGGTAAATCTACCTTTTTGAAGATTCTTTCAGGTGAAATTGATCCCAGTAAAGGAACGATAGATATTACCCCTGGGGAACGCATGGCGGTTTTACAGCAGAACCACTTTGCTTTTGATGAGCACACAGCCCTGCAAACCGTAATGATGGGACATCAAAAGCTATGGCAGGTCATGCAGGAAAGAGATGCCATTTATGCCAAGCAAGATTTTACGGAAGCCGATGGCATGCGTGCAGGTGAACTGGAAGGCGAATTTGGTGAAATGGGCGGCTATACTGCGGAAAGTGATGCAGGAACCCTGCTGGATGAGCTTGGTGTTGGTGAAGAATTTCACCAGGCGTTCATGAAAGAGATACCCGGAGCAATGAAAGTGCGGATATTACTTGCACAGGCATTATTTGGCAATCCCGACATACTAATATTAGATGAGCCTACCAACGATCTTGATGTGGAAACCATCAGTTGGCTGGAGAACTTTTTGGCGGATTACGAAAATATTGTAATTGTAGTGAGCCACGACAGGCACTTCCTCGATTCTGTATGCACGCATGTAGCTGATGTAGACCGGCAGAAAATAAAGATATATACCGGCAACTATACTTTTTGGTACGAAAGCAGCCAGTTGGCCGCCCGCCAATTATCGGATAAGAATAAGAAGATGGAAGATAAGCGCAAAGACCTTCTGGAATTTATAGCCCGGTTCAGCGCTAACGCTTCCAAAAGCAAGCAGGCTACTTCCCGTAAAAAGGCATTGGAAAAGTTAGTAATCGAAGATATCGAACCTTCCAACAGGCGTTACCCAGGCATTATTTTTAAGCAGGACCGCGAAGTAGGCAACCAGGTTTTGAATGTGGAAAAATTACTTAAAAAAGCGGATGATGGCAGAGTTTTGTTTAGTGACGTTAGTTTTTCGGTAAACAAGGGAGATAAGATCGCTTTCTTTTCAAAAGATCATCTTGCGCTTACTTCTTTTTTTGAGATCATTAATGGCAAAATGCAGGCAGATAAAGGAATGTATGAGTGGGGCACAACCATTACCAAAGCCTATTTGCCTAATGATAATGCTCCGTATTTTGAGCAGAAGGATATTAACCTCATGGATTGGTTAAGGCAATTTGTGCCACCACATGTTACAGATGTTGATGAACCCTTTTTGCGCGGGTTTTTGGGTAAAATGCTTTTCAGCGGTGATGAGATCCTGAAAAAAACGAATGTGCTCAGCGGGGGCGAAAAAGTTAGGTGCATGATCAGCCGGATGATGATAAAAAATCCGAATCTTGTAATATTAGATGAGCCTACGAATCATCTTGACCTGGAAAGTATTCAATCGTTCAACGAAAGCATGGTGAACTTTAAAGGCGTGGTACTGCTTACATCGCATGACCACACATTTATGGAAACCGTTGCCAATCGCGTAATTGAACTAACGCCTAAAGGAATAATAGACAGGCTTACTACATTCGATGAGTACCTGGAAGACGAAAGAGTAAAACAGCTCAGAGAAACGATGTATGAGAGTAAAGGCGTGCTGGTGTAGGGATTTGTAGTTTGTAATTTGTAGTTTATTGTTGTTCGCTTCGGATTTCGAAATTTAATATTCGGATTTGAGATTTGTTTGGTTCTTTTGATTTGATTTTTGGTGCTTTGTATCTAAACCAGATGGCGAGAAAAAAAAAGACAATTCCTGGCTGGAAGGCTTTGCTGGTAATGACAGGTATGATGCTGTTAACGGCTGCCGGAATATATGGTTATGTGCGCTGGAAAGAATACCATGTGCATTTTGTGCGGTACACCGCTTTTGGCATTGATATTCCCGTAAATTACAATATTCATGGTATAGATGTTTCTCATCACCAGGATGTGATAGACTGGGAAGAAGTGAAGAAGATGAACGTAGAAGATATGCGTTTAAGGTTTACTTTTATTAAGGCCACAGAAGGATTGGTTAATGTGGATAAATTGTTTAAACGCAATTGGTATAAGGCAGGAGAAGAGGGGATGACAAGAGGCGCATATCATTTTTTTCTGGCTACGAAGAGTGGTAAAAAGCAGGCAGATAATTTTATAGCCCAGGTAACGCTGGAACCGGGCGATCTGCCGCCGGTGCTGGATGTGGAGCAGTTGTATGGGGTAAAACCGGGCGACCTTCGCATAAGAGTTAAAGAATGGCTCACCACCATTGAAACCTACTATAAGGTAAAACCCATTATATATACCAATGTTGATTTTTACAACCATTATCTGGGAAAGGACTTTGACGATTACCCTTTATGGGTCGCGCACTACCTGCAGCCCAATAAACCCCGCATTGAAAGAAACTGGGTATTTTGGCAACACAGCGAAACGGGGAAGGTAAATGGTATAAGCAGCAAGGTAGACTTTAATGTATTTAATGGCGATTCAACAGCTTTTAGTCAATTATTGTTAGATTAATAACCAAAGCACTTACTATGAGCAGTGGTATTGAACCCGAGTTAAAACGACTCATCACCAAGATCCTGCGGGTAATAACATCAATAATTATATGGTCTGTTATTACCATATTCTTCGGCCTATACCTGGAGTGGGCATTGATCCGTGGAGGATTTAATGCTTTTAATGGAATGTTTTATATATGGTTTGTAATTAGCTTTGGTGCATTGATCTATTATTTCTACAGAGTATGGATTGAGTAGAAGAAAAAGCTATCGTGATTTTACTCTACCAGCTTCTGTTTTAATTTTCAGCGTTGTTCATGCCAACCTGTATTTGGCGGAATAAGCAACTGTGTACAAGCCGTTCTGCTGGTACGAGATCCGCTACATATTTTAACTGCTGTGATCCGCTACAATTTTCCATTCTCCTTTGATTTTTCGAAACAGTAAAGTATAGTGTCCTCCCACATCTCCCGCTCTTCGCCTGAGGAACCATTTGCCCACTACATAATAATATTCAGGGGAAAGCTTATTTATATGCATCACTTCAAAATGGAGGTTACCCATTTTTGCCGTATCGCTATAACTTTTTTTATACCTGTTTAAAGTATTCTGATAGCCGTACACAACACTGCTGCCGCCAATAAACATCAGTGAATCGTTGTTCCAGTACCCTTTTACAAAGCGGTCAAGATCACCCTTGTTCCAGTACAGGATTTGATCGTCTAATATTTTTAAAACTGCTTTTTCATCTGCAGTTTGTCCGCAAACTTTTAATTGCCAGAAGAATGTTATCAGCAGCAGGGATAATAATTTTTTCATAATGCCCGGTATGATGATCTAATATAAGACGATTATGTAAAATGCTCCGCAATAGATTTATTCATAGAACACAAAGCAGCATAAAACCTGTTAGCTTTGTAAAAATGAATACCGCACTATTGCTGAAAAATATTGCTACGCATATCAGCCTCACCAATGAGGAGGAAGCCTGCTTCATTTCTTTTTTACAATACAGAAAAATCAAAAAGAAACACTTTTTGTACCAGGAAGGCGAGGTAAATAAATTCCAGGCTTTTGTTGTTGAGGGATGTTTGCGCAGCTACTCCATTGATAAGAACGGATTTGAACATGTGCTGCAGTTTGCTCCGCCCGGTTGGTGGATTGGTGATATGCAGAGTATTATAACGCAACAACCCGGAACATTGTATATTGATGCTATTGATGATACAACCATCATTCTTTTGTTCAGATCGGATCTTGAAAAAATATATAATGCTATTCCTAAGTTTGAACGGTTCTTCCGCATATTGGCTGAAAATGCGCTGGCTACCTACCAACACCGCTTAATCGGCAACCTGAGTTTGCCCGCAAAGGAACGGTACGAAAATTTTTGCCAGCTCTACCCATCGCTGATACAATCTCTGTCCCAGAAACAAATAGCTGCATACATTGGCGTTACACCAGAGTTTTTGAGTAAAATGCTAAACCAGGGGGATTTTAAAAATAAAATCCATTAACCTGGATTAAGTTTTCGGCTTAACCTGCATTATTTTCTGGTTACGGCATCAACAGTAGCTTTGCCATATCAAAAACAAACATATGGTAAAAGCAGTACTACACAAAGCAAATACAAGGGGACATGCAGATCATGGCTGGCTGAGCAGTTATCACACTTTTAGTTTTGCCAATTATTATAATCCCGAACGAATGCATTTTGGCGCATTAAGGGTACTCAATGATGATACAGTAGCTGCCGGTAAGGGTTTCGGAAAACATCCGCACGACAATATGGAAATCATTTCCATTCCGCTGAAAGGCGACCTGGAGCATAGCGACAGTATGGGAAACAAAACAATTATTCGTAAAGGCGACATTCAGGCCATGAGTGCAGGTACTGGTGTAGCGCACAGCGAGTATAATGCGAATAAAGATAAAGAGGTAAAATTTTTGCAAATATGGATATATCCCGATAGCAAAAATATTAAACCGCAATACAGCCAGGTATCGCTTCAAACCGCCGACCGGAAAAACAAGTTACAGCAGATCGTATCGCCACGTTCAAATGGCAACGAGGGCGTTACCGTTCAGCAGGAGGCCTGGTTTAGCCTGGGCGATCTTGATAAGGGACAGCAGATAACCTACGATATTAAAAGGAAAGGTAATGGCGTATATATTTTTGTATTGAGCGGAGAAGTGACTGCCGCAGATCAGAAGCTGGCCACCCGTGACGGATTTGGAATATGGGAAACAAATAAAGTTTCCATTACAGCCGATAGCGATTCGGAAATATTAGTAATGGATGTTCCGATGGAAGTTTAGTTTGATAATAGTTAAACAAAAAGATGATTATGCAAACAGAGATTTTGATAATAGGCAGAAATGAAGAGATTTTGCAAACTGTGGTAAGGTTGGTTAATAATAACCCGGAATGGATTGGAACCGGTGCGGCTACGGATGAGGAAGCTATTGAAAAATTTCATCATCATCATTTTGATGTGGTACTACTCACCAATGGCATTAGCGGCGAAGAAGAAAAAAAGCTCCGTAAAATTTTTACCCACCAGGATGCTGACATTATTATAATTCAGCACTATGGTGGTGGCAGCGGGTTGTTGCAGAGTGAGATCAGGGAGGCGCTGGACAAACGCAAGGCTGCCAATAAGCCAACTGTAAGTTTTACGGATGATGCGTTAAAAAATGCAGGGCCGAATATCAATAAATAAGTGAATATCAATTACCATTGCGTATAAAGGCATTGCTGTATACACCACGAATAGTAGTGGCAATACTGGTGTGAGCCATCCCGGCGATGTGCAGTGAATGATTGAAGATGGAGGTATGTACCTTTCCGGGCAGAAATTTATGAATCCATTCGGGAATTTCAATCCGGTAAATATGGGGTATTAGCGTAACTGATGGGAACGAGCACTTGACACATAGGCACACAGAGACACAATAGGAAGGAGAAAAAAGTCTTATGTGGTAAAAGGGACGGTAAAAAGAACCTTGGGCTATTCTGGACAAAAACTAGTTAAATCATCATAACAATGCTTAACATGAATATCCTCTTTATTTTCTATTCGAAGAATTGCTACGGTTATGGTTAGCAGCCACGGAAAGAGTTTTACAACCAATTTTTTTATTTTATCTATTTGCGTAGGAAAACCGTTTGCCTGAAAATCATGATATATACATCCGAAGTGTTCATAATTTGAATAGTATAGGAAAGCTTCATAGGCAAAACCATACTTTTCAAGATCCTTGTCTTTTTTAATTCTCTCTGATAAATTAAAATTCCCGACATCATAAGCTCCTTTTTTAACTTTGGGCTCACTTTTTATGTTTCCATGTGGCTCAAGAAATCTTGAATAATAATGTCTAATATCTTTATAAGCTTGCTCCTTATTTTCTACGTTTGTTGATTCACGAATATTAGGTATCAAGTGATTTATGGGATCAGCTAATGAACTAAAACAAAAGTCTACAAGATTTTTACGGGATTCTTTATCTTCCTCACCCCTGCATACTATTTTTGCATTAAAAACATGCAAGGCATCAGACAATACAGAGCGAATCAAAATTGCACATGTATACTCCAGACTTTGGCTTTCTTCAGCCTTTGGAATCAACACATTTAGCGCAACTGCGGATTGCTTTAATCTATCAATAGCGCAAAGACAGAATTCCTGAATAATATTCAATTCCTTTTTTTGAAAATGATCTAAAAGACTAACTGATAATTAACCGCCATCAATTTTATCAAAAAAGGAATACCCATTTGCCAACTGCAT